>Ga0207433_10001800_pt1 | contig 45262 bp, 33 predicted proteins | sample YelNatPaOPGAMG01_FD_187559 | JGI IMG/M metagenome (GOLD analysis project Ga0207433, IMG submission 187559) | Hot spring thermophilic microbial communities from Obsidian Pool, Yellowstone National Park, USA - OP-RAMG-01 (SPAdes) (version 3) | ecosystem: Environmental > Aquatic > Thermal springs...
CCTAGCCGAGCCGAGCCGAGCTCGACGTTTTGCAGACAAACCGCGAGAGCGGGCCTGCAATACGTCAATCTCGGCGATATCCGCGACGGTCGAGTGCCTCACTGACGCGGCCGATGATGTCCTCTTCGCTGTCCTCGGCGACCACCCGCACCACGATCCAGCCCAGTCGCTGCAGTTTCGCCTGACACCGAATGTCTTTCACGTACTGCCTGCGGTTGGTCCGATGCTGATCGCCGTCGTACTCGGCGGCGACCTTGCGGTCCTTCCAGCCCATGTCGAGGAAGCGGATGGGTTTCCAGCCCTCGACGACCGGTATCTGTGTGACCGGCCGCGGAAAACCCGCGTCGATCAACAACAGCCGCAGCCAGGTCTCCTTCGGGGACGCGGCGCCGCCGTCGACGAGCGGCAGGACCGCGCGCAGCCGCCGCAGGCCCCGGGCCCCGGGGTAACGCCTGGCGAGCTCCAGCACACCCGCTGGGGCGAATGGTGTCGCGTACATGAGTGCGTCGAGCCGCGCCACCGCCTCCGCGCGCGGCAGATGCCGGCCCAGATCGAAGGCCGTGCGGGCCGGCGTCGTGACCGGAATGCCCGCGACCCGGGTGATCTCGTCGTCGGCCAGCCTTTCGTTGCGTACGAGCAGCCCGCGCTGGGGGCGGGCAGCGGGCGCGATCAACTCCACGGATGTGTCCGTGTCGACCCACTGGGCGCCATGCAGCGCCGACGCGGCGATTCCCGCGACGACCGCCGGTCGCCCAGCTGCCAATACAGCGCCCTCAATCCGATCGCGCAGCGACGGCTCGGGCCGCTTGGGCACGTAGACCCCGCGATAGAGGGGGCGATACCAACGCTGCAACTCGTGCCTGGTCACCCTGCCGGCCGCCACGGCCTGTCCGCCGAGAAAGACGTTGCTCACGCCCGCATGGTGACACCGGCCGCCGACAGCACGCGACATCGACATTTGACAGGAAAATCGCGAGAGCGGCCCTGCACAACGTCGATCTCGGCGAAGGCTAGCCCTGACGAGCGCGCCAGCGCAGCCGGCGGCCGCGCACCTCCACCTCGACGTCACGAAAACCGACCGCGCGCAGGCGATCCGGCAGGGTCTCGGGCGAGACGGTGTTGCAGGTGTCGCGAATGTGCAGGAGACGGAAGCGCAGCGAGGACACGCTGTCGCTGCCGGCGAACACACCGCCGGGCCGCAGGACCCGGAAGGCCTCGGCGAACAGCCGGTCCTGCAGTTCGGCGGTCGGGACGTGGTGCAGCATGGTGAACGACACCACCGAGCTGAACTCGTCGGCCGGCAATCCGGTGTTCGTGCCGTCGCCGTTGACGACGTGGGCCCGATCCCCGTAAAGGCGTTGCAGGCGCTGCGCCATCGGCGGATCGATCTCGACCGCGGTGAGGCGCGGCGTCCTGTCGACGAGCAGCCGCAGGACGGCGCCGTAACCCGGGCCGACTTCCAGCGTGTTGTCGCCCAGGTCCACGCCGCCGAGGACCCAGGGCAACAGCCGCCCCTCGACCTCGCGTGCCCAGCGATCGGAGCGGCAACACCACCGGTGGGCCAGGTTCATCGCCATACCGGAGGACGCTAGACCAATAGCATCTGCAGGTGTGGAGTCCCGCTGGGTGCTGCACCTGGACATGGATGCGTTCTTCGCTTCCGTCGAACAACTCACCCGACCGACCCTGCGGGGCCGGCCGGTGCTGGTCGGCGGACTGGGCGGGCGCGGAGTGGTGGCCGGCGCCAGCTACGAGGCGCGCGTGTTCGGCGCGCGGTCGGCCATGCCGATGCACCAGGCCCGCCGGCTGATCGGCGTGACCGCGGTGGTGCTGCCGCCGCGCGGGGTGGTGTACGGGGTGGCCAGCCGCCGGGTGTTCGACACGGTGCGCGGCGTGCTGCCCGTCGTGGAGCAGCTGTCTCACGACGAGGGCTTCGGCGAGCCGGCCCAGCTCGCCGGGGCGTCCGCCGAGGATGTGGAGGCGTTCTGCGAGGAGTTGCGGCGACGGGTTCGCGAAGAGACGGGCCTGGTCGCGTCCGTCGGTGCCGGCTCGGGCAAGCAGATCGCCAAGATCGCCTCGGGTCTGGCCAAACCCGACGGCATCCGGGTGGTGCGCCGCGACGAGGAACGCTCGCTGCTCGGCGGATTGCCGGTGCGCCGGCTCTGGGGCATCGGCCCGGTTGCCGAGGAGAAGCTGCACCGGCTCGGCATCGAGACCATCGGCCGGCTGGCCGCGCTGACCGACGCCGAGGCGGCCAACATCCTGGGCGCGACGGTCGGGCCGGCGCTGCACCGGCTGGCCCGCGGCATCGACGACCGCCCCGTCGCCGAGCGCGCCGAGGCCAAGCAGATCAGCGCCGAGTCCACCTTCGCGGTCGACCTGACCGGGCTGGAGCAGTTGCTCGACGCCATCGGACCGATCGCCGAGCACGCGCATCGACGTCTGCTGCGCGACGGCCGCGGCGCCCGCACCGTCACGGTGAAGCTGAAGAAATCCGACATGAGCACCCTGACCCGTTCGGCGACGCTGCCGTATGCGACCACCGAGGCCGGTGCGCTGGTCGCGACGGCCCGGCGGCTGCTGCTGGATCCCCGCGATATCGGGCCCATTCGCCTTCTGGGCGTTGGCTTTTCGGGACTGAGCGAGGTGCGCCAGGAGTCGCTGTTCCCGGACTTGGAGCTGCCGGGGGCCGACGCGGAATCCGCGGGCGTCGAGACCGCGACCGAGGCGATGTTCGCGCCCCAGCCGCAGCCGTCGGCGTGGCGGGTCGGAGACGACGTCGCCCACCCCGACCTCGGGCACGGCTGGGTGCAGGGCGCGGGCCACGGGGTGGTCAGCGTGCGCTTCGAAACCCGTGCTTCCGGCCCGGGACAGGCGCGCACGTTCCCCGCCGACACCGGCGACCTCGTCGGCGCCAACCCGGTCGACTCCCTGGACTGGCCGGACTATGTCGGTCCGCTGCAGGCCGATACGTCAGCCCCAGCGGGCGATGGCCGCGGCGACCGGTAGTTTCGCGGCCAGCGCGGCCATCAGCAGCAGCCTGGCCTGGGACGGCCGCAGGCGGGGCACCAGCACGGCGCCGGCCTCCACCAGTTCCTGGCCGGGGCCGTAGCCCGCCCTGACCCGCGCGCCGGGCACCCGGGTGGACACCGCGACCACCACCCCGTCGCGGCAGTGGCGGCGCACTCCGTCGATCACCGCCGCTCCGGCGTTGCCCGAACCCACCGCCTCCAGCACGACGGCCGCGGCACCCGCGGACACGCACGCATCCAGCGCGACCGCGTCGCTGCCCGGGTACACCGCGACGATGTCGACCCGGGGCGCCCCGGCGGCGCTCAGGTCGCCGACGTACGGCCGGGTCTTGCTGCGGGTCAACCTCACCCCGCCGTTCACCGTGCCGAGCAGCTCGCCGGCGAAGCCACTGAGGTCCGCGGTCGTCGCCTTGTACAGGCCCAGCGGCTGCAGCAGGCGGCCGGCGAAGCACACCAGCACACCGAGGCCGGCGGCGGCCGGGCTGGCCGCGACGGCCAGCGCGTCGCGCAGATTGTCCGGACCGTCGGCGTCGGGCGCGTCGGCGCTGCGCATCGCGCCCGTCACCACCACCGGGGCGGCGTCCGCATAGGTCAGTTCCAGCCACAGCGCCGTCTCTTCGAGGGTGTCGGTGCCGTGCGTGACGACCACGCCGTAGGAACCGCCGTCGACCGCGGCCCGCACCGCGGCGCGGATACGGTCCCAGTCCGCCGGGGTCAGCTGCGAGCTGTCCACGGCCAGGACGTCGACGACTTTGAGGTCCTCATCGACGTCGAGGCCCGATGTCAGCTCCGCTCCGCTGCGGGTGGGCCGGCGCACCCCGTCGGCGCCGGTGCTGGTCGCGATCGTGCCTCCGGTGGTGATGACGGTGAGCCGGGCCATGGGGGGATCATCCCGCAACGGCTTTAGGGGATGATGGGGGAGTGTCTGAGGAACCCACAGGATCGGCCGAGCCGGTGACCGCGGCCGGGGAGTCCGGGGAACCCGCAGGCGCTGGACCGCAGAGCCCGCTGAACCCGCCCCGGCGGCTGCGCCTGTTGCTGTCGGTCGCCGCGGTCGTGCTGAGCTTGGACATCGTGACCAAGGTGCTCGCCGTCAAGCTGCTGCCGCCGGGCCAGCCGGTCTCCATCATCGGCGACACGGTGACCTGGACGTTGGTGCGCAATTCGGGGGCCGCGTTCTCGATGGCGACCGGGTACACCTGGATGCTGACGGTGATCGCGACCTGTGTGGTGGTCGGCATCTTCTGGATGGGGCGGCGGCTGGTGTCGCCGTGGTGGGCGGTGGGCCTCGGCATGATCCTCGGCGGCGCCATGGGCAACCTGGTCGACCGGTTCTTCCGGTCGCCCGGGCCGCTGCGCGGACACGTCGTGGACTTCCTGTCGGTCGGTTGGTGGCCGGTGTTCAATGTCGCCGACCCGGCCGTGGTCGGCGGGGCCATCCTGCTGGTGGTGCTGTCGGTCTTCGGCTACGACTTCGACACCGCGGGCCGGCGCAAGGCCGGCGAGCGTTGACCGAGCGCTCGATGCCCGTGCCGGAAGGGTTGGCGGGCATGCGTGTCGACGCCGGCCTGGCGCGCCTGCTGGGTCTGTCCCGCAGCGCCGCGGCGGCCATCGCCGAAGACGGCGGTGTCGAACTGGACGGCGTGCCGGCCGGGAAATCCGACCGGCTGACGCCCGGCGCCTGGTTGCAGGTGCGGATACCCGCAGCGCCGGCGCCGCCGGAGAACACGCCCGTCGACGTCGAGGGCATGACGATCCTCTACTCCGACGAGGACATCGTCGTGGTCGACAAGCCGGCGGCGGTGGCCGCGCACGCGTCGGTGGGCTGGAGCGGGCCCACGGTGTTGGGTGGCCTGGCCGCCGCGGGCTATCGGATCACCACGTCGGGAGTGCCCGAGCGCCAGGGGATTGTGCATCGCCTCGACGTCGGCACCTCCGGGGTGATGGTGGTGGCGCTGTCCGAGCGCGCCTACACCGCGCTCAAGCGTGCCTTCAAACAGCGCACCGTCGACAAGCGCTACCACGCGCTGGTGCAGGGGCATCCGGACCCGTCCAGTGGCACGATCGACGCCCCGATCGGACGCCACCGCGGCCACGACTGGAAGTTCGCGGTCACCAAGGACGGCCGACACAGCCTCACCCACTACGACACGTGCGAGGCCTTCATCGCCGCCAGCCTGCTCGACGTGCACCTGGAAACCGGTCGTACGCACCAGATCCGGGTACATTTCGCCGCGCTGCACCACCCGTGCTGCGGCGACCTGACCTATGGCGCGGATCCGGTGCTGGCGAAAAGGCTTGGCCTGGAACGGCAATGGCTGCACGCGCGGTCGCTGTCGTTCGTCCACCCGGCCGACGGCCGGCGGGTGGAGTTCGTCAGCCCCTACCCCCCGGACCTGCAGCACGCGCTGGACGTGCTGCGGGCCGAAGGCTGAATCAGGCGGGCTTGCGCGCCTCGACGAGGACCCGCGTGGAGTGGGCGACGAAGGGCCCGTCGGCCTCGATGCGCTCGTGCAGTTCGGCCAGCCGGTCGCGGTAGCGCTGCACCGTGAAGTCCGGCACCGTCCAGATCACCTTGCGCAGAAAGTAGATGACGGCCCCGACGTCGAAGAACTCGGCCCGCATCCGTTCCATCCGCATCTCGACGACCTGCAGCCCGGCGGCCTCTGCCTGCGCGCGCTGGGTGTCCGGCTGCAGCTCCGCCCATTTCTGCGGTTGGGGCCCGATAAAGTACTCGACCAGTTCCGCCATGGTCGCGGGCCCGATCTGCTGCGCCAGGTAGGTGCCGCCCGGCCGCAGCACCCGCGCGATCTCGGCCCACGGCACATCGATGGGGTGACGGCAGCTCACCAGGTCGAACGCCTCGGCGGCGAAGGGCAACCCCGGCTCGTCGCCGGTCATCACGACCACCACGCCGCGCGGATGCAACAGCTTGGTCGCCAGGGCCGCGTTGGTCGGCCACGACTCCGTCGCGACCATCGCGGGCGGGAATTTCGCCACGCCGGCGAGCACCTCACCGCCCCCGGTGTCGAGATCGCAGGCGGCCGACACGTCCGCCAGCCGCCGGCTCAGCAGCCGCTGGTAGCCCCAGGACGGGCGTTCTTCGGTCGCGCGCCCGTCGAGCCAGGAAAAATCCCAACCGTCCACCGAGACCGATTCGGCTTCGCTCACCAGATCCTCGAAGCTGCGAGTCATGCGCGCATTCTCATCCACGAAATGCGATCGGCGCGCGGCGGGTCGGCGGCGCGGGGGCAGCTCACTCGGGGCGGCAGATGAACGTAGCGCCGTTGAAATCGAGCTTGACCTCGCCCCGGTGTGCGGCCTGTTCCGATCCGAGGTATCCGGACCGCCGCAGGTTCAGGACCTGGTGGTCGCCCTTCCAGTTGAGCACCGCGCTCGGCGGGGCCAGCTGGTTGTAGAACTGCGCGGTGAGCTGACCGAAGCCCGCGCGTTGGTAAGCCGCCTGTACGCAGCTGTGGACGTCGGTGTTGTAGGCGCAACCGTCGCGGGCGGCCTTCCAGTCCTTCCGCGCGGACAGCAGGGCTGCGCGATCCGCGCCCGGTCGGGCCAGCGCCTGGTGGTAGGCGGTCTTCGTGCGGTGGTTGAGATCGCTCAGGTGCGGGTCGGCGCAGATCAACCGCTTGACCGCGTTGGCGGGGGCGGCGCAGTCGGCACCCGCGGTGCCACCGGCCGCTGGGTGGGCTGCGGCCAAACCGCAGACGCTCAAGACCAGGGCCGCGATGGTGGCGGGCGGCAGTCTCATACCTGCCAAGTATCACCGGTTTGGCGGGTGTCGTATGCGACATGCCGGACTGTCCACAGGTTGTTGGCAGCATGTGCTCAGAACTTTGCCCGACTGTTATCGTCCGGGCGATCCCGGGAGATGCCGCCCGGGCCCGCCGTCGAGGCGACGGCGCGACGGGGAATCTGCAGCCATCCGCATCCCTGCGCGCACCGATGTCCTAGGTTTGCTCTATGACCCGCGTCACACCACCCACACTGTCCCGTCGGGCGACCCCCGGTCCGGGCGCCGCCATCGTCAGGAGCGACCGCCGATGAACCTCGGTGACCTGACGAATCTGGTCGAGAAGCCGCTGGCCGCCGTGTCCAGCCTGGTGAACACGCCCAACTCGGCCGGGCGCTACCGGCCGTTCTACTGGCGCAACGTGCTCGACGCCGTGCAGGGCCGCACCCTCGAGGACGCGGTCGACGGCAAGGTGGTGCTCATCACCGGCGGGTCGTCGGGCATCGGGGAGGCCGCCGCGAAGAGAATCGCCGAGGCGGGTGCGGCCGTCGTGCTGGTCGCCCGCACCCGCGAAAACCTCGAGAAGGTCGCCGCCGAAATCCGGGCGGTCCGCGGCCACGGCGGAACCGCCCACGTCTACCCCTGCGACCTGTCGGACATGGACGCCATCGCCGCGATGGCCGACCAGGTGCTCGCCGACCTGGGCGGCGTCGACATCCTGGTCAACAACGCGGGCCGGTCGATCCGGCGCTCGCTGGCGCTGTCCTACGACCGGATCCACGACTACCAGCGGACCATGCAGCTGAACTACCTGGGCGCCGTTCAGCTGATCCTGAAGTTCATCCCCGGAATGCGGGAGCGCGGCTCGGGCCAGATCATCAACGTCTCGTCGGTCGGCGTGCAGACGCGCGCACCGCGCTTCGGCGCCTACATCGCCAGCAAGGCCGCGCTGGACAGCCTGTGCGACTCGCTGCAGGCCGAGACCCTCAACGACGGCGTCCGGTTCACCACGGTGCACATGGCGCTGGTGCGCACCCCGATGATCAGCCCCACCACGATGTACGAGAAGTTCCCCGCGCTGACGCCCGAACAGGCCGCCGGCGTGATCGCCGACGCGATCGTGCACCGGCCGCGGCGGGCGAGCTCGCCGTTCGGGCAGTTCGCCGCCGTCGCCGACGCGGTGAACCCGGCCGTCATGGACGTGGTGCGCAGCCGCGCCTTCGGCATGTTCAGCGACTCCGAGGCCGCCAAGGGCGGCGAATCCGCTTCCGGTACAGCCGAACTGGACAAACGGAGCGAGACGTTTGTGCGGGCGACCCGCGGGATACATTGGTGACACCATGAGCCTTCCGAAACCCGACAACCAGACCACCACCGTCGTCATCACCGGCGCGTCCTCCGGTATCGGCGCCGAACTGGCGCGGGGACTGGCGCGGCGCGGCTTCCCGCTGCTGCTGGTCGCCCGACGGCGCGCGCGCCTTGACGAACTGGCCAACGAGGTGGGTGAGGACTACTCCGTCGGGGTAGAGGTCCTGCCTCTCGATCTGTCCGACCCGCGGTCGCGTGGCAAGTTGGCGGAGCGACTGCGCAGCGACCCGATCGCCGGGCTGTGCAACAGTGCCGGGTTCGGCACCAGTGGGCTGTTCCACACGCTGCCGCTCGAGCGCGAGAGCGAAGAAGTCACCCTCAACTCGCTGGTGCTGATGGAGCTCACCCACGCGGCCCTGCCCGGCATGGTCGAGCGCGGCGCCGGCGCGGTGTTGAACATCGCGTCGATCGCCGGTTTCCAGCCGTTGCCCTACATGGCGGTCTATTCGGCCACCAAGGCCTTCGTGCAGACGTTCTCCGAGGCCGTCCACGAGGAATTGCACGGAACGGGGGTGTCGGTCACCTGTCTGTGCCCGGGGCCGGTGCCCACCGAGTGGGCCGAGATCGCCAGCGCCGAGCGCTTCAGCATTCCGGTGGCGCAGGTCTCCCCGCGCGACGTCGCCGAGGCCGCGATCGGGGGGATGCTCGCCGGTAAGCGCAGCGTGGTGCCGGGAGTGGTGCCCAAGGCGGTCAGCATGAGCGGCAGGTTCGCGCCGCGCAGTGTGCTGCTGCCCGCACTGCGGATCGGTCAGCGCCTGCGCGGCGGCCCCAGTAGCTGAGCGTCGGCCCCCGCCCAGCCCCAGCCCAAGCCCAAGCCCAAGCCCAAGCCCCAGCCCCAGCCCCGCCGAACGTGAGTCCTACGACGCGACACGCCGCCGCAGCGTCGCCTGATTCACGCTCGCCGCGGCCGGCGCTTTTCGGCCGAAACCCGGGCCGCTCAGTCGGCGCCCACCTGGCGAGGCCTGCCCGGTGATGCGGGCAGCACCGTCGTGTCGTCGTCTTCCCACAGCAGCAGTTGACGCACCGCCGCGCGGGTCCCATACGGCCTCAGCATCGTGCTGGCCGGACGGGGGCGCACCCGTTGCGGCCACCAGAACCAGCGCCCGAGAAGCGTTGCGACCGAGGGTGTCATGAACGAGCGCACGATCAGCGTGTCGAACAGCAGTCCGAGGCCGATGGTGGTCCCGATCTGACCGAGGACCTGGAAACCGCTGAAGATGAACGCGCACATGGTGAGCGCGAACACGAGCCCGGCGGAGGTGACCACCGAGCCGGAACCGGCCATCGCGCGGATGATGCCGGTCTTCAAGCCGGCTGCGATCTCCTCCTTGAAGCGCGAGATCAACAGCAGGTTGTAGTCGGATCCCACCGCCAGCAGCAGGATGACGGCCAGCGCGAGAACCACCCAATACAGCTGGATGCCGAACATGTACTGCCACACCAGCACGGACAGTCCGAACGAGGCTCCCAGCGACAGCGCCACCGTGCCGACGATGACGAGCGCGGCGACCAGGCTTCTGGTGATGATCATCATGATCAGCAGGATGAGGCTCAGGGCGGCGAGTCCCACGATCATGAGGTCGTAGAACGCGCCTTCCTGAACGTCCTTGTAGGTCGACGCCGTGCCGCCGATGTAGATGCGGGCATCGGCGTCCGGCGTGCCCTTGAGCGCCTCGTGCGCGGCCTTGGCGATCGGGTCGATGTGAGAGATGCCCTCTGGGGTCGCGGGATCGCCCTCGTGGATGACGATCATGCGGGCCGCCTTGCCGTCGGGCGAGAGGAACAGTTTGAGACCGCGCTTGAAATCGGCGTTGTCGAAGACCTCCGGAGGCAGGTAGAAGCTGTCGTCGTTCTTCGCGGCGTCGAAGGCCCGGCCCAGTGCCGTCGCGTTGTCGATTGCGGCCGCCGTCTGGGCGAAAATGCCGGATTGGGTGGCATAGTTCGCCAACGCCAAAGCGCGATTGGTCTCCTGGCTCTGAATCTGGGGAGGTATGAGCCCGAGCAGCTTTGGTTGCAGGGCGTCGAGTCTGTCGAGGGTGGCCGTGAGGTCGTCGAACTTCTCACTCAGCCGATCCACACCGTCGAGCGCGTCGAGGACCGAGTGGATCGCCCAGCAGGCTGGGATGTCGTAGCAATGTTTTTCCCAGTAGAAATAGCTACGAATCGGCCGGATGAAGTCGTCGAAATTCGCGATCTTGTCGCGCAGGTCCTTGATCGTGTCGATCGTGTCATGAAAGTTTTGGGCCTCGCTGTGCGTAGTGGCGGCCAATTGCTGCTGCAGCACATACTGCTGCTTGAGAATGTCGATCGTCTTGGCCAGTTCGCCGGCCTGCGTCCGCAGGTCGTCCGCGCGATCCCGCTGGTAGGTCAGGTTTTCCTGCTGGTTGGCGCTCTGCGTGCTGACCGCGAAGGCAAGCGAGCTGTGGTCGAGCGGGGTTCCCAGGGGCCTGGTGATCGACTGCACCTGGGCGATGCCGGGCACGTGGAACACCGCCTTGGCGACCCGGTCGAGGATGAGCATGTCGGCCTGGTTGCGCATGTCGTGGCCCGTTTCGACCATGAGCAACTCGGGCTCCAGCCGGGAGCGGGAGAAGTGCCGTTCGGCTGCCGCGTAGCCCACATTGGCCGGGGCGCCGGCGGGCATGTAGGGGCGGGTGTCGTAACTCGTCTGGTAGCCGGGCAACGCGAGCAGGCCGATCAGGGCCAGCGCGGACGCCGCGGCCAGGACGGGTCCGGGCCAGCGGACGATGGCCGTGCCGATTCGCCGCCATCCGCGGGTTCTCATGGCGCGCTTGGGCTCGAAGATGCCCATCGCGGACCCCAGGGTCAGCACGGCGGGACCCAGGGTGAGCGAGGCGAGCAGCGCGACGACGATCCCGATAGCGGCCGGAATGCCCAGGCTTGCGAAATACGGCAGCCGGGTGAAGCTCAGACAGAAGACCGCGCCGGCGACGGTCAGGCCCGAACCCAGGATGATGTGAGCCGTTCCGCGAAACATCGTGTAATAGGCGGCTTTTCGGTCTTCGCCGACTCCGCGCGCCTCTTGGTAGCGGCCGACGAAGAAGATCGCGTAGTCGGTGCCGGCGGCGATCACCAGCAACGTGAGCAGATTCGTGGCGTAGGTGGACAGCCCGATGACTCCGGCGTTGCCGAGGAACGCGACGATCCCGCGGGCGGCGGCCATCTCGATGAGCACCGTCACCAGCACCAGCAACATGGTGGCAAAAGACCGGTACACAAAAAGCAGCATCACCGCGATCACCCCGACGGTGATCGCGGTGACCTTCAGGGTTCCTTTGCTGCCGACGTCGAACTGATCGGAGATCAGCGGCGCCGCGCCGGTGACATAGGCCTGCACGCCCGGCGGCGGCGGTGTGTGCTCGACGATGTCGCGGATGGCGCGGACGGATTCGTTGGCCGCCGCCGAGCCCAAGTTGCCGGCCAGAAAAATCTGAACGTCCGCGGCCTTGCCGTCCGTGCTCTGCGAACCGGCCGCGGTCAGGGTGTCTCCCCAGAAGTCCTGAACGTACTCGACGTGTTTTCGGTCCTGCTCGAGCTTGCGGATCATCGTGTCGTAGAACCGGTGGGCGTCCGCGCCGAGCGGCTTGTCGCCCTCCAGCACGACCGTCGCCGAGCTGTCGGTGTCGAATTCGTGAAACACCTCGCCGATGTGCTTGGTCGCCTTCAGCGACGGCGCATCGGGCGAACTGAGCGCGACGTTGTGTGTTTTTCCGACCTCTTCCAGGTTGGGCACCGCGATGTTCGTCACGGCGGCCAGCGCCACCCAGAACAGCAGAATCGGCAGTGACAGCCGGCTTAGGGTGCGCGGCACCCACGGCCGCGCCGGCTGATCGTCACTCATCCGGACTTGTCCAGGCAGAAGGTGTAGGCGTCGACTTTGTTCACGGTGCGTTCGTCCTTGACCTCGCCGTTGACGATGATGCGGCAGCCGATGGTGTCCCCGTTTCCCTGCGCCACGACGTTGCCGAGAACGGCGGGCAGCGTGGTGGTGATCGTGTACGACCAGGGCAGCGGGGCGTCTTTGACCTGTTGCGGCTGGGCGTTCACGTCCAGGTAGTTGATGGTCGCCACGGCTCCGGGTGCCCCGAAGACCTCGAGAACCACCTGTTTGGGGTTGAACGGGATGATTTCGTTGGACAGGCCGCTGTTGGCCGAGGTGTTGTCGTGCGAGCCGAAGATCCCGTGCAGTCGGTAGATCGCAAATCCGGTGATGGTGACGACGAGCGCCGCGACGAGCACCATCCACCCTCGCCTAACCACGTGTTCGACCGGAATCCCTTTCACCCGTAGGCCTTTCGATCCTCAGCGACAAGATCGTCGCGGTGATCGCCGACTGTGACAGTACGGTACTGATCCGTACTGCACAAGCCGAGCGGGCGCACCGTCCCGGCCGGTCGGCGGCCGGCCATCAGCCGACGGACCGGGTGAGCCCGGGCATGATCACGTCGTCGACCAGCGCCCGGACGGTCTCACGGGTGGGCGGCCGGCCGGCGATGATGGACCGGAAGATCAGGTAGCCGGGCAGCAGGTCCCAGAGCTCGTCGGTGACGGCGGCGGCGCTGATCTCACCGCGGTCGACGGCGCGCTGCAGGACCCCCTTGATCGACGCCTCGCGCTGATCGAGGAATTGACGCTGCAGGGCGTCATTGAGCGCAGGGTGGTGTGACACCTCGACCAGCACCGCCCGGATGGTGCTCGCGTGCTGGCGGCCCTGCTGACAGATCTTCTCCCCGATCTGCATCAAGTCGCCCCGCAGCGTGCCGGTGTCCGGGGTGACCGTGGCCTGCCGCACGCCGTCGATGAACGCGGCCAGGACCAGGTCGGCCTTCGAGGGCCAGCGTCGGTACACGGTGGCCTTGCTGGCGCGGGCGGCGCCGGCTACCGCGTCGATCGTCAGACGTTCGTAGCCGTGTTCCTGCAGCAGCCGCAGCGTCACCGCAAGCAGCTCCGATTCTCGCGGGGACCAGGGCGACGACTCCGCGGACCGGCCGACGGTCTGGGGCATACCGCACACCTTAGAACCAGGACGCGGTTGCACGACACACTTCGCGACACGCCCGAAAGCCGTCGGTGCCGGGTCATAGACTGGCGTGCCTATGAGCGGTTCATTCCAGTCCTCCTTCGTGCACCTGCACAACCACACCGAGTACTCGATGCTGGACGGTGCCGCGAAGATCACGCCGATGCTCACCGAGGTGGAGCGGCTGGGGATGCCCGCGGTCGGGATGACCGACCACGGAAACATGTTCGGCGCCAGCGAGTTCTACAACTCGGCCGCCAAGGCCGGGATCAAGCCGATCATCGGCGTCGAGGCCTATGTCGCTCCCGCTTCCCGCTTCGACACCCGGCGGATCCTGTGGGGGGATCCGGGCCAGAAGTCCGACGACGTCTCGGGTAGCGGCTCCTACACGCACCTGACGATGGTCGCCGAGAACGCCACCGGCCTGCGCAACCTGTTCAAGCTGTCCTCGCTGGCCTCCTTCGAGGGTCAGCTCGGCAAGTGGTCGCGGATGGACGCCGAGCTCATCGCCGAACACGCCGAGGGCATCATCGCCACCACCGGCTGCCCGTCGGGCGAGGTGCAGACGCGCCTTCGCCTGGGGCATGACCGCGAGGCGCTCGAATCGGCCGCCACGTGGCGCGAGATCTTCGGTGCCGACAACTACTTCCTGGAGCTGATGGACCACGGGCTGTCGATCGAGCAGCGGGTCCGCGAGGGCCTGCTCGAGATCGGCCGCAAGCTCGGCATCCCGCCGCTGGCCACCAACGACTGCCACTACGTCACCCGCGACGCCGCCCACAACCACGAGGCGCTGCTGTGCGTGCAGACCGGCAAGACGCTGTCGGACCCGAACCGGTTCAAGTTCGACGGCGACGGCTACTACCTGAAATCGGCCGCCGAGATGCGCCGGATCTGGGACGACGACGTGCCGGGCGCGTGCGACTCCACGCTGCTGATCGCCGAGCGGGTGCAGTCCTACGCCGACGTGTGGGAGCCGCGGGACCGGATGCCGATCTTCCCGGTGCCCGAGGGTCACGACCAGGCGACCTGGCTGCACCACGAGGTGATGGCGGGACTGCGGCGGCGTTTCGGATCCGATGTCGGCCAGGACTATGTCGACCGCGCCGAGTACGAGATCAAGGTCATCTGCGACAAGGGCTTCCCGTCGTACTTCCTGATCGTCGCCGACCTGATCAACTACGCCCGCTCGGTCGACATCCGGGTGGGGCCGGGGCGTGGGTCGGCGGCCGGCTCGCTGGTGGCCTACGCGCTGGGCATCACCAACATCGACCCGATTCCGCACGGTCTGCTGTTCGAGCGCTTCCTCAACCCGGAACGTCCGTCGGCGCCCGACATCGACATCGACTTCGACGACCGCCGCCGCGGCGAGATGGTGCGCTACGCGGCCGACAAGTGGGGCCAGGACCGGGTGGCCCAGGTCATCACCTTCGGCACCATCAAAACCAAAGCGGCACTCAAGGATTCGGCGCGTATCCACTACGGCCAGCCCGGTTTCGCGATCGCCGACCGGATCACCAAGGCGCTGCCTCCGCCGATCATGGCCAAGGACATCCCGCTGTCGGGCATCACCGACCCGAGCCACGACCGGTACAAGGAGGCCGCCGAGGTCCGGGGCCTGATCGAGACGGACCCCGACGTGCGCACCATCTACCAGACCGCGCGCGGCCTGGAGGGCCTGATCCGCAACGCCGGTGTGCACGCCTGCGCGGTGATCATGAGCAGCGAGCCGCTGACCGAGGCGATCCCGCTGTGGAAACGTCCCCAGGACGGCGCGATCATCACCGGGTGGGACTATCCGTCGTGCGAGGCCATCGGTCTGCTGAAGATGGACTTCCTGGGTCTGCGAAACCTGACGATCATCGGCGACGCGCTGGAAAACATCAAGGCCAACAGGGGGATTGACCTCGACTTGGAGTCGGTTCCGCTCGACGACAAGCCCACCTACGAGCTACTCGGCCGCGGCGACACCCTCGGGGTGTTCCAGCTCGACGGTGGGCCGATGCGCGATCTGCTGCGCCGGATGCAGCCCACCGAGTTCAACGACATCGTCGCCGTGCTGGCGCTGTACCGGCCGGGTCCGATGGGCATGAACGCCCACAACGATTACGCCGACCGCAAGAACAAGCGGCAGGCGGTCAGGCCGATCCACCCCGAGCTCGAGGAGCCGCTGCGCGAAATCCTCTCCGAGACCCACGGCCTGATCGTCTACCAAGAGCAGATCATGTTGATCGCCCAGAAGGTCGCCTCCTACACGATGGGCAAGGCCGACGCGCTGCGCAAGGCGATGGGCAAGAAGAAGCTCGAGGTGCTCGAGGCCGAATACAAGGGCTTCCAGGAAGGCATGACCGCCAACGGCTTCTCCGAGAAGGCCGTGAAGGCCTTGTGGGACACCATTCTTCCGTTCGCCGGATATGCGTTCAACAAGTCGCACGCCGCCGGCTACGGCCTGGTGTCGTACTGGACGGCTTATCTGAAGGCCAACTACCCGGCCGAGTACATGGCGGGGCTGTTGACCTCGGTGGGCGACGACAAGGACAAGGCGGCGGTCTATCTGGCCGACTGCCGCAAGCTCGGCATCACCGTGCTGCCGCCCGATGTCAACGAGTCCCTGGTGAACTTCGCCTCGGTCGGGCAAGACATCCGCTTCGGGATGGGCGCGGTGCGCAATGTCGGTGCCAACGTGGTCAGCTCGCTGATCAAGACCCGCAACGAGAAGGGGAAGTTCACCGACTTCTCGGACTACCTGAACAAGATCGACATCGCGGCCTGCAACAAGAAGGTCACCGAGTCGTTGATCAAGGCGGGCGCGTTCGACTCACTGAATCATGCCCGCAAGGGCCTGTTCCTGGTGCACACCGACGCCGTCGACTCGGTGCTGGGCACGAAGAAGGCCGAGGCGATGGGCCAGTTCGATCTATTCGGCGGCAGCGACTCCGGTGCCGACGCGGTGTTCACCATCAAGGTGCCCGACGACGAGTGGGAGGACAAGCACAAGCTGGCCCTGGAACGCGAGATGCTGGGCCTGTACGTGTCGGGGCACCCGCTCAACGGCGTGGCGCACCTGCTGGCCGCCCAGGTGGACACCCAGATCCCGGCCATCCTGGACGGCGACGTGCCCAACGAGACCCAGGTGCGCGTCGGCGGGATCCTGGCGTCGGTGAACAGGCGGGTGAACAAGAATGGGATGCCTTGGGCCTCGGCGCAACTGGAGGACCTCACCGGCGGCATCGAGGTGATGTTCTTCCCGCACGCGTACTCCGCGTACGGCGCCGACATCGCCGACGACGCGGTGGTGCTGGTCAACGCGAAGGTGGCGATCCGCGACGACCGGATCGCCCTGATCGCCAACGACCTGGTGGTGCCCGACTTCTCCACTGCGCAACCGAACCGGCCGCTGTCCGTCAGCCTGCCCACCCGGCAGTGCACCATCGACAAGGTGACCGCGCTCAAACAGGTGCTGGCGCGTCATCCCGGAACCTCGCAGGTGCACCTGCGGCTCATCAGCGGGGATCGCATCACCACGCTCGAGCTGGACCAGTCCCTGCGGGTGACGCCCTCGCCGGCGTTGATGGGCGACCTCAAGGAGCTGCTGGGCCCCGGCTGCCTGGGCGCCTGAGCGCCCCGGCTGCTCGGGCCCCTGAGCGCCCCGGCTGCTCGGGCGCCTGAGCGCCCGGGGCTTCCCGCGAGGGTGCGCATGTGTACGCGTGATGCGGCGTGTCGCCGTGCGGACACGCACGCTCGGCGGCTCGGGCATCCGGCAACGGGCGCCGACAGGCCAACCGCTGCGTAACATGATGCCGATTGCGCACGGCCGATCTCGCACGGCCGATTTCGCACGGCCGATCTCGCACAGGGATCTCGCACACAAGGATGGTGCACCAGTGAGCCAACCGCCCCCCGTCGCCGTGCAGAACTTCTCCCACGTCTGCATCGGCGTGTCCGACATCGAGGCGTCCGTGGCGTTCTACACCGCGGTGCTGGGCATGGACGTCGTCTTCGACGTCGCACTCGAAGGGGCCGCGCTGGACGCGGTGACCGGTGGGGCCGCGCAGCAGGGCCGCATGGTCGGCGGGCTGATCGGCGGGACCATGGTCGAGTTGTTGTCGCTGGGCGCCGTGCCGCCCGGCCCCCGCGGCCCGCATCTGGGCTACACCAACATCTCCTTCCGGGTCGAGAATCTCGACTCCGCCTACGAATCCGTCCGGCGCCACCACCCCGACGTGCGGGCGGACCCGCCCGTCGACATCGGGGGAGTCCGGATGTTCTTCGTCTACGACCCCGACGGCACGCCCCTCGAGTTGCTGGAGCTGCCCGCCGGCGTGACCTCGACCCTGCAGTTGTGGCGACCCGGCGGCTGAACCGGGCGTCTTCGGGAAATCCCGCGAACCGTTCCGCTGCCCCGGTCGCGGACGTACGCTCACCGATGTGGTGATCCGGCGCCGAGGAGGACAGCGATGACGAGCGGGGCAGCGGCGACGACCGCGCGCGAACTCGGCCGCGTGGGTGTGCGGAAAATGTTGCAGCGCAGCGGGATCCGTGGTGAATCGACCACGCCGCTGGCCACCGATCCCGCGGAGGTCAGCCAGCTGTTGGCGGCGCGCTGGTACGACGCGCGGCTCGGCGCGCTGGCCGCGGAGCTGGGCCGCGATCCCGACGACGTGCGCGCCGAGGCCGCCGGCTACCTGCGGGAGATGGCGGCCTTTCTGGACGAACGCGCGGTGCAGGCCTGGCGCGGGTTCAGCCGCTGGATCATGCGCGCCTACGACGTGCTGGTCGACGAGGACCAGATCGCGCAGCTGCGCAGGCTGGACCGCAGGGCGACGCTGGCGTTCGCCTTCTCGCATCGCTCCTACCTGGACGGCATGCTGCTGCCGGAGGTGATCGTGGCCAACCGCCTGTCCCCGGCGCTGACGTTCGGTGGGGCCAACCTGAACTTCTTCCCGATGGGCGCCTGGGCCAAGCGCACCGGCGCGATCTTCATCCGCCGGGAGACCAAAGACATCCCGGTCTACCGGTTCGCGCTGCGTGCCTACGCCGCGCAGCTCGTGCAGAACCACGCCAACCTCACCTGGTCGATCGAGGGGGGCCGCACCAGGACCGGCAAGCTGCGGCCGCCGGTGTTCGGGATCCTGCGCTACATCGCCGACGCCGTCGACGAAATCGACGGTCCCGAGGTGTATCTGGTGCCCACTTCCATCGTCTACGACCAGTTGCACGAGGTCGAGGCCATGACCACCGAGGCCTACGGGGCCGCCAAACGTCCCGAGGACCTTCGCTTTCTGGTCCGGCTCGCGCGTCAGCAGGGCCACCGGCTGGGCCGGGCGTACCTGGACTTCGGCGAGCCGCTGCCGCTGCGCAAGCGTCTCGAGGAGCTGCGCGGCGACGAGTCGGGCACCGGAACCGAGGTCGAACGCATCGCCTTGGACGTCGAGCACCGCATCAACCGGGCCACGCCGGTCACGCCGACCGCGGTGGTCAGCCTCGCGCTGCTGGGCGCGGACCGCTCGCTGTCGATCAGCGAGGTGCTGGACACCGTGCAACCGCTGGCGAGCTACATCGCCGCGCGCAACTGGGCGGTGGCCGGCGCGGCGGACCTGACCAACCGATCCACGATCCGATGGACCCTGCACCAGCTCGTCGCCTCGGGGGTGGTCAGCGTCTACGACGCCGGCACCGAGGCGGTGTGGGGCATCGGCGCCGAGCAGCACCTGGTCGCGGCGTTCTACCGCAACACCGCCATCCACATCCTCGTCGACCGGGCGATGGCCGAGATGGCGCTGGTGGCGGCGTGCGAATCGAGCGGCACGGTGGCCCCGGCGACCGTGCGCGACGAGGCGCTGCGCCTGCGCGAGTTGCTGAAGTTCGAGTTCCTGTTCTCGGGGCGGGCGCAGTTCGAGAAGGAGCTCGCCGACGAGATCCGCCTGATCGCGCCCGCCGAAGACCCGGTGGACATCACCAGGACGTACTGCGCCGACGACGTGCGGCGGCTGTTGGAGTCGGCCGACGTGCTGCTGGCGCACCTGGTGCTGCGCCCGTTCCTGGACGCCTACCACATCGTGGCCGACCGACTGGCCGCCTACGAGGACGAATCTTTCGACGAGGAAGCCTTTTTGGCCGAGTGCCTGGAGGTGGGCAAGCAGTGGGAGCTGCAGCGCCGCATCGCCAGCGCCGAGTCGAGGTCGATGGAGCTGTTCAAGACCGGGTTGCGCCTGGCCCGGCACCGCGAGCTCATCGACGGCTCAGGCGGGGCCGACGTGGCCAAACGCCGCCGGCAGTTCGCCGACGAGATCGCCACGGCGACAAGAAGAGTCAACGAGATCGCGGAGCTGGCGCGGGCGCGGTAGTCCGACTTCTCGGGCTGGGCCGCCGCGGCGCGACGTCGGCAGGGGGATTCAGCCGTAAAATAGCGGGCATGCCACTTACCGGAGAGTACGAACCGTCGCCCTGGGATTGGTCGCGCGAACAAGCAGAGAAGTTCGCCGAATCCGGCGGAACCGAGGCCGCCGATTTGCGGGGAATGCCCATCATCTTGCTGACCACCGTCGGAGCCAAGACCGGCAAGCTGCGCAAGACGCCGCTGATGCGCGTCGAGCACGACGGCGAGTACGCGTGCGTCGCGTCGCTCGGCGGGGCGCCGAAGAACCCGGTCTGGTACCACAACATGAAGAAGAACCCGCGGGTCGAGCTGCAGGACGGCGGCGTCACCCGCGACTACGACGCCCGCGAGGTGTTCGGCGAGGAAAAAGCCGTGTGGTGGGAGCGCGCTGTCGCGGCGTACCCGGACTACGCCGACTACCAGAAGAAGACCGACCGCCAGATTCCGGTGTTCGTGCTGACCCCCGTCAGCTGACTTCCACAGGGTGGACGCCCCGCCCCGGTGGTCATGGCACCATTGATCGGTGTCCGCCGACCTGAGCCAGAGCCCCGGCGTGTCACCGCTGTGCGCGGCTGACGTCGACGCCGCGGCCAAGCGCATTGCCGCGGTGGTCACGCCCACCCCCTTGCAGCTCAGCGATCGGCTGTCGGCAATCACCGGCGCGCGGGTCTACCTCAAACGCGAAGATCTGCAGATCGTGCGGTCCTACAAGATCCGGGGGGCCTACAACCTGCTGGTGCAGCTCTCCGACGAGGAGCTGGCCGCGGGCGTGGTGTGTTCCTCGGCGGGCAACCATGCGCAGGGTTTCGCCTATGCGTGCCGGCGGCTGGGCGTGCGCGGCCGCGTCTACGTCCCCGCCAAGACGCCCAAGCAGAAGCGCGACCGGATCCGCTACCACGGCGGGGAGTTCATCGAGCTGATCGTGGGCGGGTCGACCTACGACCTCGCCGCCGAGGCGGCGCTGGCCGACGTCGAACGCACCGGCGCCACCCTGGTACCCCCGTACGACGACGCGCGGACCATGGCCGGGCAGGGCACGATCGCCGTCGAACTCCTCGCCCAACTCGACGAGCTCGGCGGGGAACCCGACCTGGTGGTCGTCCCGGTGGGCGGCGGCGGGTGCATCGCCGGCATCACCACCTACCTGGCCGAGCGCACGACGAACACGTCGGTGTTGGGCGTCGAGCCGGCCGGGGCCGCGGCGATGATGGCCGCGCTGGCCGCCGGCGAGCCGGTGACGCTGGATCACGTCGACCAGTTCGTCGACGGAGCCGCGGTGCGGCGCGCGGGAGCGCTGACCTACGCGGCGCTGGCCGCCGCCGGTGACATGGTGTCGATCACCGCGGTCGACGAGGGGGCCGTGTGCACCGCGATGCTGGACCTCTACCAGAACGAGGGCATCATCGCCGAGCCGGCGGGCGCGCTGTCGGTCGCCGGCCTGCTGGAAGCCGACATCGAGCCCGGATCCACGGTGGTGTGCCTGATCTCGGGCGGCAACAACGACGTCTCGCGATACGGCGAGGTGCTGGAGCGCTCGCTGGTCCACCTCGGCCTCAAGCACTACTTCCTGGTGGACTTCCCGCAGGAGCCCGGTGCGCTGCGCCGCTTCCTCGACGAGGTGCTCGGCCCCAACGACGACATCACCCTGTTCGAGTACGTCAAGCGCAACAACCGCGAGACCGGTGAGGCGCTGGTGGGTATCGAACTGGGCTCGGCCGCCGACCTGGACGGGCTGCTGGCCCGGATGCGGGCCACGGAGATCCACGTCGAGCCGTTGGCGCCGGGTTCACCGGCGTACCGCTACCTGCTGTAGTCGTCTGTCCCGGCCGGCGAGCGTGCGCATGTGTACGCGCACCGCGGTGTGTTGCCGTGCAGACACTCACGCTCGCGGGAGAAGGTTTGGTGCCCGGGCAAACCCGTGACGGCTCAACCAGCCCGATCTTGGGCCGTGGGGTGTAATATCGACGGTGAGCTTTACATAAGCCGACGTGAATCTCGGGCGCTCCTGCGGGCGCATCCGAAATCGTGGTCTACGACTGAGGTTGTTTGTCGATCCTCACGTTCATGTGCCGGGTCAGCCGGAAGCGAAGGGATCGTCGATGGGTCACCGGACGTTATGCGCGGGTCGCCCAGCGGCGGCGCCGGTTCGGGTTCCAGTCGTGGCGATCTCAGCACCATGAACCGGGCCGTGCGTGGCCGGCGCCTGGCCAGCCCTGTTCGGCTTGCCCTGGCGGCCGAACTGGGTTCGCCGCTCGACGGGGCGTGGTGGCCGCACACCTCCTCGATCGCGGCCGAGCTACCCGAGTTGGTCGGTGCCCTGTCCGCCCGGTTGGGGGAAATCATCGACATCAGCGTCAACTGGACGTCGCTGGAAAGCTCTCCGGACCTGGACGCGCTGAACCGGCTTCGGAACGGCGACACCGGCAAGGCGGCCGTTCGCCAGCGTCTGATGTTGGTCGTCGGCAGCCAGGCCTGCGCCAACCTCCTGGTGGTACCGTGCAGGACCTCCACCGCTCTCGCAACGATGGTGTTGCGGCAAGCGGCCGACCTTCCCGTCGCGCGCATCGAGTGGGACACCCAAGAATTTCGGACCAGTGAGGACATCGTGCGCGCAGCGCGCAGCGCAAACGTGAGCTGCGGTCCGTCTTCGCCGGATGATCTTTCCGCTCCTGCCGAAGCGGCCGTGACCGATTGACAGAGACCTCACGCACCGCGGAGACGGGCCCGGCGCCCGTGCGGGACGAATCCATTCCTGGTACGCGACGCGCAACGTCGCGCGCAACTCTTGGTGAGAAAGGACGAGCGACATGACCGTACAGAACTGGATGGACGCACCCGAGATCCATCCGTCCCAGATCCGGGTCGGCGACACGATCGGCACGATCGAGCCCAGCCACCTGCCCTTCAAGGTCAAGATGATCGGCGAGCCGCAGAAAAGTCCCAAGCAGTGGACGTTCTTCGGTCAGGACGACCACGGCCGGCAGCACGCGAGCACGTTCAATGAGGCCCAGGTCGTTCGCCGCTACGCCAAGTCCTTGTAGCCACGCGCGAGCAGCCGCAAAAGTACCCGAAACGGCCCTGTGGAGGGGACCTTTATGTCTGCTCGGCCGTGGAGAGGATGGCGAAGGAGTGGCCCTCGAGCACGGTGCGGTCGGCGTCGACGGCCGGTTCGCCCCAGGCCAGCACCACCTCGCCGGTGGCCGGCACCGTCGCCGGCCCGTTGCCCAGGTTGCACACGATACGCAACCGGCCGCGCCGCAACATGATCCAGCGTTCGTCCTCGTCGTAGTCGACGGCGAGGTGATCCAGCCACGGGTCGGCCAGGTCGGGGTCGTTGTGCCGCAACGCGATCAGGTCGCGATAGACCCGGTGCAGGCGGGCGTGCTCGCCGGCGCCGACCTCGTCCCAGTCGAGCTTGGAGCGCTGGAACGTCTGCGGGTCCTGCGGGTCGGGGATGTCGTCGGCGTCCCAGCCGTGCTCGGCGAACTCGGCTTTGCGCCCCTCGGCGGTGGCCTTGGCCAGCTCCGGCTCGGGATGCGAGCTGAAGAACTGGAACGGCGTCGAGGCGCCCCACTCCTCGCCCATGAAAAGCATTGCCGTATAGGGTGATCCGATCGCGAGGGCGGCCTTGACCGCCAACTGGCCGGCGGTCAGGTTCTGCGACGGGCGGTCCCCGAGGGCCCGGTTGCCGACCTGGTCGTGGGTGCAGGTGTAGGCCACCAGCCGGGTCGCCGGAATGCTCGAGGTGTCCAGCGGACGCCCGTGGCGGCGGCGCCGGAACGACGAATAGGTCGCGGCATGGAAGTAGCCGTGCCGCAGCGTCTGCCCCAGCGTCGCCAGCGACCCGAAATCGGCGTAGTAGCCCTGTCTTTCCCCGGAGACCGCGGTGTGGATGGCGTGATGGATGTCGTCGGCCCATTGCGCGGTGATCCCGTACCCGCCGCGCTCGCGGGCGGTGATCAGCCGCGGGTCGTTGAGGTCGCTTTCGGCGACCAGCGACAGCGGGCGGCCCAGCTGCTGGGCAAGCCAATCGGTTTCTGCTGCCAACTCCTCGAGGATGTGGATGGCGGTGGTGTCCACCAGCGCGTGCACGGCGTCCAGGCGCAGCCCGTCGGCGTGGAAGTCGCGCATCCAGCGCAGCGCGCACCCGATGATGTAGCGGCGCACCTCGTCGGAGTCGGCGTCGGCGATGTTGATGCCCTCGCCCCACGGGTTGCTGCCCGACGACAGGTAGGGGCCGAACTTGGGCAGGTAGTTGCCCGACGGGCCCAGGTGGTTGAACACCGCGTCGATCAGCACGCCCAAACCCCGTGCGTGGCAGGCGTCGACGAACCGGACCAGGCCGTCGGGACCCCCGTAGGGTTCGTGCACGCTGTACCACAGCACGCCGTCGTAGCCCCACCCGTGGGTGCCCGCGAAGGAGTTGACGGGCATCAGTTCGACGAAGTCGATCCCGAGATCGACCAGGTAGTCGAGTCTTTCGATCGCGGAATCGAAGGTACCGGCGGCGGTGAAGGTACCGACGTGCAGCTCGTAGAGCACCGACCCCTCGACCGGCCGGCCACGCCACCCTGAGTCGGTCCAGGCGGCCCGCGCGGGATCCCACAACCGGGAGCGCTCATGCACCCCGTCGGGCTGGCGCGGCGATCGCGGGTCGGGCAGCACGGTGGCGTCGTCGTCGAGCAGGTAGCCGTAGCGGGCGTCCGGCGCCGCGTCGACGGTCGCATGCCACCAGCCGTCGGCCGTGCGCGCCATCGAATGCACCTGGCCGTCGACGTCGAGCCGGACCAGCTCCGGTTTGGGTGCCCAGACCCGGAATTCAGTCACGGCGGCGCTCCAGCAGCACGACGGGCAGGTCCGCGAACAGTTGGCCGGCCGACGTGGGGCCGTCGGCGACGGCGCCGGTCAGCGCGTCCGTCCAGGACCCGTCGGGTAGCGGCAGCACGGTGTCGCCCCAACCCCTCTCGGCCAGCCGCACCGTCCAGCGGGTCACCGCGACCAGGATGTCGTCGCCGCGGCGGAACGCCACGACGTGCTCGGCGGCCTCGCCGCCGGCCAGCACCGGGATGTAGGCACCGCGCAGGAAGCACCCCGGATGGGACCGCCGCAGCCGCAGCGCCGTGGTGACCACCCGCAGCTTGGGATGCCGCAACTCCGCCACGGCGTCCCGGCGGGCGGCGTAGTCGACCGGGCGGCGGTTGTCCGGGTCGACGAGGCTGTCGTCCCACAGTTCGGTGCCCTGGTAGATGTCGGGCACCCCGGGCACGGTCAGCGCGAGCAGCTTCTGCCCCAGCGCGTCGCTCGCGGCGTGCGAGTTGAGTTGGGCGACGAGCTCGGTCAGTTGGCCGGCGACCGGGCCGTCGAGCACGGTGTCCAGCCACCGGTGCACCGCGTCCTCGAAGTCCGCGTCCGGATCGTTCCACGAGGTGTGCCAGGACGCCTCCCTGATCGCCTTCTCGGCGTAGGCGTGCAGTCGCTGCCGCAGCTCGTCGGTCACCTTCCCGCTGAGTGGCCACACCCCGAAGATGTTCTGCCACAAGAACTGCCCGGTCGCCGCGTCGGGGGAGGGCGCCTTCGCCTCCCAGTGGGCGACGAACTCGGTCCACAGCGACGGCACCTGCGAGAGCACACCGATCCGGGCGCGCACGTCCTCACCGCGCTTGGTGTCGTGGGTGGTCAGGGTGGTCATCGCCTGCGGCCACCGCCCGGCCCGGGTGGCGGCGCGCTGATGGAACTCCGCGACACCGACACCGAAGCGGTGCGGCTCACCGCCGACCTCGTTGAGCGACACCAGCCGGGGGTCGCGGTAGAACAGGCAGTCCTCGGTCGCCTTGGCGGTCACCGCGCCGCACAGTTGCTGCAGCCGGGTGGCCGGCTCGCCGCCGTGGACCAGTGCCGCGGCCAGCACCTGCAGCGCGGGGCCCAGGTGCGGTGCGGCCGCCTGGGTTTCGGCCAGCGCGGTCGGCATGATCGCGGCCAGGCCCGGATAGTCGGAGCGGTAGACGCCGATGCGGCTGAGCAGGGCGGCCACCGCCTCGGGCAGCAGCGGATCATCTGCGCCGGCCGCGGCGACGACGCTGCGGCGCAGCCTGCGCAGCTCGCTGCCCAAAGTTTTTGTGGCCGAACGGATTTTGATCTCAGCCAGCAGCGCCGGCATCGCGTCGTAGTCCACCGGCGCGGACGCGGCCAGCGCCGTCAGCGCCGGCGCGCCCGCCGGGTCGACGAAGACCCCGCCCACCTCGCGCAGCACGTCGTAGCCGGTGGTGCCGGCCACCGGCAGCGTGGGCTCGAGCGCCTCGTCGGGAGCCAGGATCTTTTCGATGACGATCCAGGCGTCCGGGCCCACGAGGTCGCGCAGCCGGGCCAGATACCCGCAGGGATCCGACAATCCGTCCGGGTGGTCGACCCGCACGCCGTCGACCAGTCCGTCAGCGAACCAGCGGGCGACCTCGGCATGGCTGGCGTCGAACACCGCGGGGTCCTCCTGGCGCAACCCGGCCAGCGAGGTGATCGAGAAGAACCGGCGGTAGCCGCACACGCCGTTGCGCCATCCCACCAGCCGGTAGTGCTGACGATCGTGCACCTCGGGACCGGTGCCCGTCGCAGTGCCGGGCGCGATCGGGAACGCCAGATCACCCAGCCGCAGCACGTCCCCGTCGACGTGCAGCGCGGCGGCGTCCTCGTCGGAACCCAAGACGGGCAACACGATCCGGCCGTCGTCGCGTAGGTCCCAGTCGATGTCGAAGAACGCCGCGTAGGCCGACGAGCGGCCGTGCCGCAAGACGTCCCACCACCACGGGTTCTGTTCGGGCCGGTCGACGCCGAGGTGGTTGGGCACGATGTCGACGATCAGGCCCAGCCCGCGCGCCCGGGCGGCCGCCGACAGTCGCGCCAGCCCCTCGGGGCCGCCGAGCTCGGGGGAGACCGCCGTGGGGTCGGTGACGTCGTAGCCGTGGCTGGAGCCGCGGACCGCCGTCGTGATGGGGGACAGGTACAGATGCGTGACACCCAACTCGTCGAGGTACTCCAGCAGGTTCTCGGCGTCGGCGAAGGTGAACGCGTACCCGCTCGATTCACCACGCAACTGCAGACGGTAGCTGGCCAGAACTGGTAATGCCATGCGTCACAGAGTCTTCACGTCAGAGCGTCTTACGCAACACGAGCAGCGAACGCGACGGCACCGTGACCTTCTCCTCGGCGTTGACGACGTGGTCGGACTCGCCGGTCGGATCGTTGGTGTCCAATTCCACGGTCCACTCCTGGGCGTAGTCGGCGTGCGGCATCACGAACTCCAGCGTTTGCTCGTCGGCGTTGAAGCACAACAGGAACGAATCGTCGACGACTCGTTCCCCCCGTTCGTTGGGTGCGGTGATGGCCTCACCGTTGAGGAACACCGCGACGCACTTGTGCAGGGGTTTGCCCCAGTCCTCGTGCGTCATCTCCCGCCCGCCCGTTGTCAGCCAGGCGATGTCGCGCACTTCGTCGGCGCTGCGGATCGGTTCGCCTTCGAAGAACCGCCGCCGGCGAAACACCGGATGGTGCCTGCGCAACGTGGTCACCGTGCGCGCGAATGCCAGCAGGTCGGAGTTCTTGTCGGCCAACGACCAGTCCATCCAGGACAATTCGGAATCCTGGCAGTAGACGTTGTTGTTGCCGCTCTGGGTGCGGCCCAGCTCGTCGCCGTGCAGGATCATCGGCGTGCCCTGGCTGAGCATCAGGGTGGCCCAGAAGTTGCGCATCTGGCGGCCGCGCAGCGCCAGGACGTCGGGGTCGTCGGTGGGACCCTCCACGCCGCAGTTCCACGAGCGGTTGTGGCTTTCCCCGTCCCGGTTGTCCTCGCCGTTGGCCTCGTTGTGTTTGTCGTTGTAGGAGACCAGGTCGCCCAGCGTGAAGCCGTCGTGGGCGGTGACGAAGTTGATGCTCGCACTGGGGCGCCGGCCGGTCGCCTCGTACAGGTCCGACGACCCGGTCAGCCGGGACGCGAACTCGCCGAGGGTTGCGGGCTCGCCCCGCCAGTAGTCACGCACAGTATCGCGATACTTCCCGTTCCACTCGGTCCACAAACCCGGGAAGTTGCCGACCTGGTAGCCGCCCTCGCCGACGTCCCACGGCTCGGCGATCAACTTGACCTGGCTGACGATCGGATCCTGCTGCACCAGGTCGAAGAACGCGCTCAGCCGGTCGACGTCGTGCAGTTCGCGGGCCAGGGTGGCGGCCAGGTCGAAGCGGAACCCGTCGACGTGCATCTCGGTCACCCAGTAGCGCAGCGAGTCCATGATCAGCTGCAGCACATGTGGGTGGCGGGCGTTGAGGCTGTTGCCGGTTCCCGTGTAGTCCTTGTACAACCGCAGGTCGGTGTCGACGAGCCGGTAGTAGGCGGCGTTGTCGATGCCGCGGAAGTTGATGGTCGGGCCGAGGTGGTTGCCTTCGGCGGTGTGGTTGTACACCACGTCCAGGATGACCTCGATGCCGGCCTCGTGGAAGGCGCGGACCATGGTCTTGAACTCGGGGACGCTGGACCTGCGGTTGGCCGCGTACTGGTTGTGCGGGGCGAAGAACCCGAAGGTGTTGTAGCCCCAGTAGTTTCGCAGTCCCAGGTCCAGCAGCCGCGAGTCGTGCATGAACTGGTGAACGGGCATCAATTCGATGGCGGTGACGTTGAGGGACTGCAGGTGATCGATGATCACCGGGTGGGCCAGTCCGGCGTAGGTGCCGCGCAGTTCGTCCGGGACGCCGGGATGGGTCTGCGTCATGCCCTTGACATGGGCCTCGTAGATGACCGTCTGGTGGTACGGGGTGTTGGGGGACCGGTCATAGGCCCAGTCGAAGAACGGGTTGATCACGACGCTGGTCATGGTGTGGCCCAGCGAGTCCACCATCGGCGGAGTTCCCGTCTCGGCCCCGTTCGGGTCCTGTGGGTCGACGGCCTGCAGGTCGTAGGAGTACAGCGCCTGATCGAAGCTGAAATCGCCGTAAAAGGCCTTGCCGTAGGGGTCGAGCAGCAACTTGCTCGGGTCGCAGCGGTGCCCGGCCGCCGGATCGAACGGGCCGTATACCCGAAAGCCGTAGCGCTGACCCGGGGCGATGTTGGGCAGGTAGGCATGCCAGACGAATCCGTCGACCTCCTCCAGCGGAATCCGCGATTCGCTGCCGTGGTCGTCGACCAGACACAGCTCGACTTTCTCCGCGATCTCGGAGAACACCGCGAAGTTGGTGCCGGCGCCGTCGTAGGTGGCCCCCAGCGGGTAGGGGTTTCCCGGCCACACCGTGGCGAGCCTGGGTTGTCCGGGTTCGCCAGGGCCTGCTTCTGAAGGGCGGTTGTTCGTCGGCATCACAAAACCTTATCCGCGGCGCCGGCCGGTCATGGGTGTCCAGCGGGGTGGTGTCACCACCAGCCGGTGCTGTCGGCGATCTGCCGGCCCAGCTCATTGGTCATGGTTCGCACGTAGGTGGGGGACAGGTGATGGGCCCCGTGGTAGATCAGCACGTTTCCCTCGACCGCGCGGCAGACGTCCTGCCGGCACACCGCGTCGGACATGTCGAGCGGCTTGAGCAGCGGAAAACGGTCGACGAAGTCCAGGGTCGGATTGTGGTCGGCCAGCACGTCTGAACGCCTGATCCCGCAGGACACCGCGTTGCCTCCCTTGGCCAGGCAGTCCGCGGGGTCGAACGGTTTGCCGTCCTTGACCAGCCATGGGGTGTCGCGCATGGCCAGGACGGGAATGTTGTTGTCGGAGAACGCTTGCCAGATCCCGATGTAGGTCGCCGGCATGACGTCGCCGGGTTTGATGTTCCACGGGCGAGTCGAGGTGGTGAACACGTAGTCGGGATGATCGGCGATCAGCTTGGCCATCGTCCGCTGCACCCACACGCGGCATTGCGGGTACGCGGCGTTGTTGCCCATGATCAGCGGGACTTCCTCCGTCGACAGCGGGCAGCCCATTTTCAGGTAGGTGACCACCTTGAAGTGGTGCAGGCGGCCGAGCTGGTCGAGCGCGGGCAGCCAGTGCTCGGCGTGCGACCCGCCCGCCAGCGCGATCGTCCGGGTGGCGGCCGCGTCGCCGTAGGTGCAGTTGACCACCGCCGGGTTGACGAAGTTGCTGATGCACCCGTCCCTGGTGGAGGCCGGGAAGTCGTGCCGCACCTCCAGCACGGTCGGCCGCATGCGCAAGGTGGGCACCCGCACGTGCGCGGTCAGTGCGCGGGCACCGGGATAGTCCCGTGCGCTGAGGCCGCTGAGTTCTTTGCCCGCGGCCCGCAGGTCGGTGACGTGCTCGCGCCAGGTGAACGACGTCGCGGTCAGCGTGACGCCGAGCAGCACCACCGCGGACCCCAGCGCCATGGTCGGCCGGCGCAGGCGGGCCTGCCATGGGATCGCCGGGGCGGGAGGGGCCACGCCGGCGGGCGCGCGGCAGCGCAGCGGGTTCTCGACGAGCCGGGTGGTCAGGTAGGCCAGTACCCCGGACACCGCCAGCACCGCCGAGCCTTCGAGGAAGTTGGCGTGCCGGTGGCCGGTGAAGGACAGCCAGAAGATCAGCAGCGGCCAGTGCCACAGGTACAGCGAGTACGCCATGGCGCCCAGCGCCACCAGCGGCCCGGTCGCCAGCAGCCGATTGGGCAGCGGCAGCCGGCGGCCGCCGCCGGGATCGCCCGGCAGGTTGGCGCCGGCCAGGATCATCAGCATGGTGGCGCCGACGGGCACCAGCGCCGCGGGGCCCGGGAATTCCCGCACGCCGTCGATGAGCGCACCGCAGGACACGATCGTGGCCAATGCGATGGTGGCGACCGTCGTGCGCAGCCACATCGGCCAGCGCAGGTAGGGCACCACCGCACCGGCGAGCGCGCCCAGCAGCAGTTCCCATCCCCGCGCGAAACTGTTGTAGTAGGCCGTCGACTGGTTGTCCTGGTGGGCGATGATCGCGCAGACGAACGAGGCCACCGTCAGCGTGCTCAGCAGCACGATGAACCCGGCGCGCAGGCGTGCGGCCCATCGACCCCCGGACAGGCGGCGCCACAGGTAGGCGAACCCGGCGACCAGCAGCAGGAAGGCGATGTAGAACTGGCCCTGCACCGACATGGACCAGATGTGTTGCAGCGGGCTGACGGCCTCGCCCGCCTTCAGGTAGTCGGAAACCGTGTGGGCCAGTTCCCAGTTCTGGTAGTAGCCCAGGCTGGCCAGGCTCTGGTTGGCGAACGTCTCCCAGCGGGTCTGCGGCTGCACCAGGATCGTGAGCACCGCGCACGCGGCCAACACCACGACCAGCGCGGGGACCAGGCGGCGGACCAGCCGGACCACCTCGGCCACCGGCGACAGCGACACGGCGGGATTGAGCGTCGCGCGCAGGATCTTGCCGCCGAAGAAGAACCCGGACAGCGCCAGGAACACGTCGACGCCGCCGGACACGCGGCCGAACCAGACGTGGAACATCGCGACCAGCGCGATGGCGATCCCGCGCAGCCCGTCGAGGTCGTGGCGATAGAAGTTGGTCGGGCGAGCCTCGCTGACCGGCTCCGGGTCGGTGGCCGGCGGGCGGGGCGGGGACGAAAGGCTCAACATGGTTGGAGCCAATTTACCTAAACCGCCACCTGCTCTCCGGTCGGAATCACCGGATTATCGAGCAGGTGGCGGCTGTTCGGCAGGGCGCGGAGGTTACCGCGTGATGCCGGCGGGTGCGGGCTGCAACGGCGCCTGCTGCGTCGGCAGCTGCAGCGCCGGCATTTGCTGCAGGGGCGCCTGCTGAACCGGCGCCTGCTGGACCGGCGCCTGCTGGGTGGGCGCTTGCTGGAGCGGCGCTTGCTGGAGCGGCGCCTGCTGGGTGGGCGCTTGCTGGAGCGGCGCTTGCTGGAGCGGCGCCTGCTGGGTTCCGATAACCCGGACCAGGTAGGGCGTCATGCCGTTGGTGCGCACCGGGGAGACCTGGACGACGTCGCCGACTTCCAGCATCTGCCCGTTACCCAGGTACATCGCCACGCTCTGGGTGCCCTCGGGGCCGTAGAACAGCATGTCGCCTCGGCGTGCCTGCTGCGGCAGCACCTTCTGGCCGAGCTTGTAGATGTCGGCGGAGGAGCGCGGCAGCCTGATCCCGGCGCCCGCGTAGGCGTACTGCATCAGGCCCGACGCGTCGAAACCGACGGTGGTGATGCCGCTTCCGCGGCCGCGGGTCGGGCCCGTGACGCCGCCGCCGCCCCAGGCGAACGGGACGCCGCGCTGGGACAGCCCGCGCATGACGACGACGTCGGTGGCCTGCTGATAGTCCATCGGCCGAACGACCGGGTCGGCGTTCGCCGCGGCGGGCGCGAGCAGCGCCCCGGCGAGCATGGCCAGGCCCGACGCGAAGAGGTAGAGGCGTTTCATTCTGGGTTCCTTCCGGTTCAGCGGGCCTGCGCGCAGTGACTTCGCGCATCGGCCGCCATTGCATGACTCGCGCGAAGGCCTCACCGTCGGGGCCCGCGGCGCGGCATTGACGCTTGGCGGGTGAATTCGGCCGGATACCGCATTTCACACCAGTCACTACAGACACTTCTACAACAAAAGTTACGCTCAGAAGATGGCTGGTGAGGCGCCCGGGGCATTTTTTGTCGGAACGTGACCGGACGGTGACTGGGTCGGCCAAATCCGCATGCGCAGTTGTGATTTCGGTCTCAGGCCGGGAGTCGTGGGGAGCTCAGAGCCAATAGCGTTGGCTGAAGGTGGTGAGCATGAAGCCCACTACCGCGGCGACCATGACCAGCGCGAGCGACAACACCGGCCAGAAGGACATGTACCAGCCCTTCAGCAGCGAGACCACCGGCCCGACCACGGCCGCGGTGATGGCCGCACCGATTCCGCCCCACACCAGCGGGTGAATGTAGTAGTCGATCCCGAAGGGCACCGGCCCACAGTCTTCCCCCTCGCACACGTTGGCGAGGAAGCCGAAGAGCCGTGCCGGCCATGTGGTCTCGGTCGCCAGGATGACGAGCAGGATCAGCAGCGTGACGGTGCTGACGACGTCCCACGCGACCAACCGCAGCCGCAGCACCCGGGGTGCTTCGTCGTCGTAGTCCACCGGCGCGGGGTGGCCGGGGTCCGTCGGATCGGGGTCCTCGGGCTGATATGGCGTGGCCATGATCTCTCCCATGCTTCCCGATGGCCGGCGATTGTGCGACCCGGCTGCTTTACGCTGCATCTCTATGCCTGCGGCGAGGGCCCGGTTGACCCCCGGGGAAATCAGCGCGATCGACGCCGCGCACCTGTGGCACCCGTACAGCACCATCGGCCGGGAAGCGGTGCCACCCGTCGTGGCCGTCGGCGCCCACGGCGCCTGGCTGACGCTGATTCGCGACGGACGGCCCCTCGAGGCGCTCGATGCGATGAGCTCCTGGTGGACCGCGATCCACGGGCACGGCCACCCGGTGCTGGACGCGGCGCTGACCGCCCAGCTCGGCGTGCTGAACCACGTGATGTTCGGCGGGCTGACCCACGAGCCCGCGGCCCGGCTGGCGCAGCTGCTGGTGGAGATCACACCGGCGGGTCTGGAGACGGTCTTCTTCAGCGACTCGGGTTCGGTGTCGGTCGAGGTCGCGGTGAAGATGGCCCTGCAGTACTGGCGCGGCCGCGCGCGCCCCGGCAAGCACCGGCTCATGACCTGGCGCGGCGGCTACCACGGCGACACCTTCACGCCCATGAGCGTCTGCGACCCCGAGGGCGGCATGCACGCGCTGTGGACAGACATCCTCGCCCGCCAGGTGTTCGCCCCGCAGGTGCCGCCGCACCACGACCCCGACTACAGTGCGGCCTTCGAGGAACGACTCGCCGCGCACGCTCACGAACTGGCGGCCGTGGTCGTGGAGCCCGTGGTGCAGGGCGCGGGCGGGATGCGGTTCCACGACCCGCGCTACCTGTCCGACCTGCGCGACATGTGCCGCCGGCACGACGTCTTGCTGATCTTCGACGAGATCGCCACCGGTTTCGGACGCACCGGCGAGCTGTTCGCCGCCGACCACGCCGGGGTGAGCCCGGACATCATGTGCGTGGGCAAGGCGATGACCGGCGGCTACCTCAGCATGGCCGCCACGTTGTGCACCCGCGACATCGCGCAGACGATCAGCGCGGGGGAGGCGGGCGCGCTGATGCACGGGCCCACGTTCATGGCCAATCCGCTGGCCTGCGCGGTGTCGGTGGCCAGCGTGGAGGTGCTGCTGGGCCAGGACTGGCGGTCGCGGGTCGCCGAGATCGGCTTCGGCCTGGCCGACGGGCTCGAGCCCGCGCGGGCGCTGCCCGGCGTGGCCGACGTGCGCGTGTGCGGCGCGATCGGCGTCATCGAATGCGACCGGCCCGTCGACCTGGCCGTCGCCACACCGGCGGCGCTGGACCGCGGCGTCTGGCTGCGCCCGTTCCGCAACCTGGTCTACGCCATGCCGCCGTATGTGTGCACGCCCGCGGAGATCGCCCAGATCAGCTCCGCGATGGTCGAGGTGGCGCGGCTCGTGGCCACCGCTGCCAACACGTGAGCGCCCGGCGAGCTGTTCTACCCGTGCGAAGGCTCGCGCTCTCAGGAGAATCTCAACAATTTCTTTGGCTTAGGCTAGCTCCGCTCAAAGGCTCCACAAAGCCGGGGCAGTCATCATCTAATCCATGACCAGTGAGTTGCTCTGCGCGAACCTCATCGAACGCTACCTCGCCACCTGCGGACTGCGTTTCCTCCGGGGCGACCACGACGGCGAATACTTCTGTGCCGCCAACACCGGTCCGGGCCGGCTCCACGTCCGCCTCGAGATCCCCGCGACATTCGGCGATGTGCTGCACATCAGTGTCACCCGCGCACGACCGTTCCCCGTCGCCGACCGTCCCCTGCTGACGCACTTCGCCGACGCGTGGAACCGGCAAAACCGCGGAGTCACCGCGATCGTGCAAGGTTCCTGCGACTCGCAGCGCGTCGGTGTCTCGGCCCGCCGAGCCCTGTGGATCCGGGACGACATCACTTTCGAGGAGTTCGCCTGTGCTGTTGACCGCGCCATTGCGGCCGCAATCGATTTGTTTGCTGAGTTGAAGCCGGTTGTCGACGTGCCCTCGCTGACGCAGCCGGTGCTGCGGAACGCCAGCTGAAACCTGGCACAGGAATAGCGACGCTCTGAAGTAGCCTTGCCCGGCAACCGCCAAAGGCCATTTGTGCAACATCTCACCGGGTGGCTTTGCTGAAAGTGGCGGCCTCGCAGGTGTTCGGCCTGGAGTTTCAATCTCAAACACCGGGTGCGGCCATTCCCTGGATCGGCTTGGGCGACAATCCATGCCGCCTAATTCTGGTGCTTTTGGTGCCCATGGTGCTGGTTGTAACTTCTGGTTATTCTTGTTGTCCGCAGTGGCTCGGTCCAGAGCGTCCGGATTGCTGCTGGTTTACTGTGCAGACAATTTTTGCGGACTCACAACTTTTCGAAAGCGGGCGCGCCATCCTGCTCGAAGCGCTAGGGTTCCTCAGGAGCATGACGGCCGGTGTCATGGTTGCACTTTGCCGCTGGGTTGGCGACGTCCGGTGGAAGGATCGATATGTCATACGTGCTGGCTTCGCCGGATTTGATCGCGGCGGCGGCGGCGGACGTGGCTGCGCTCGGTTCGACGGTCAACGCGGCCCATATGGCGGCGGCGGCCTCGACTGTTGCGGTGGTACCCGCGGCCGCCGATGAGGTATCGACGGGCGTCGCGCAGCTTTTCTCCGGGGTGGGCCAGGAATTTCACCACCTGGCGGGACAGGCGGCGGCATTCAACGCCCAGTTTGTGCAGCACTTGACTGCGGGTGCGGGCTCGTATGCGGCCACCGAGGTGGCCAGCGCCGCGTCGATGATGCCGAGTGTGGGCTCATACGTCGATGTCATCAACGGCTTCGTTGCCTCGATTTCCAGTCAGTTGACAGCCATCTACAACACGGTCGCGCAAGCAGTGCAGCAGATCTTAGGCGTGCTCGAACTCATCGTCCTGGTGCCGTATGAGGCTTTGGTGCTGTCATATTTGTCCCTGGCCCTGCTTATCGGTGCAATACAGTTGCTCACGAAGTACCTTGGCGTGACGATCCCGATCCCATGATCAGATTCCGGCCGATCCGGGCCCGCTCATCAGAAGCCGTTTTGTTGCGCCTGGGTGCTCTACCTTGCCGGAATTGGCGCGCATATTTCAGGTCGACGCCAAGCTGAACCGTTTACGGGCGATCTCGGGCGCTGCTGAACGCGCGAACGCCGACATCGACGTGAGCTAGACGGACAGCCTCGGGAGTTCGACGGTGGCCGCGTCGCCGTCCGCGGGCGGGTCCTCCCTGAGGAGCAAGGACCGTACCAGCGGACGCGTTCCCGTCGATCGAAGCATGAAACTGGCCGGGCGTGGGCGCACTTTTTGTGGCCACCAGAACCAGCGTCCGAGCAGCGCGGCAATGGACGGTGTCATGAACGAGCGCACGACCAAGGTGTCGAACAACAGGCCCAGGCCGATGGTGGTGCCGACCTGGCCGATGATGCGCAAATCGCTGAACACCATCGAGGCCATGGTGAAGGCGAACACCAGGCCGGCGTTCGTCACCACTTTCCCGGTACCGCCCATGGCGCGGATGATGCCGGTGTTGATGCCGGCCGCTATTTCCTCTTTCATCCGCGATACCAGAAGCAGGTTGTAGTCGGATCCGACGGCCAAAAGGACGATCACGGACATCGGCAGCACCATCCAGTGCAATTTGATGCCGAGCATGTACTGCCAGGCGAGCACCGACAGCCCAAAAGATGCACCCAACGAAAGCAATACGGTCCCGACGATAACCAGGGCGGCCACGAAACTTCGCGTCAGGGCGAGCATGATGACGAAAATGAGGCAAAGCGCACCGACGAGCGCGATCCACAGGTCGTATTTCGCGCCGTCTTGGAAGTCTTTGTAGGTCGACGCGGTGCCGGCGATGGAGATCTTCGCGCCCTCCAGAGGCGTCGTCTTGAGCGCCTCTTCGGCCGCCGACCTGATCCGATCGATCCGCGCGATGCCCTCCGGCGTCGCGGGATCGCCGCGATGCGAAATGATGAAGCGGGCCGCCTTTCCGTCCGGAGAGACGAAGGAACTCATCGCGCGCTGGAAGTCGGGGTTCTCGAAGACCTTCGGAGGCAGATAGAAGGAGTCATCGTTGTGGGCGGCGTCGAAAGCCTGTCCCATGGTGGTGCTGGTTTGTTCCGCGTCGTCCATCTGGCCCAAGAACCCGGCCGTGGTGCTGTGATTCGTCAACAGCGTGGTGCGCGTGGCCTCCAGGATCGCGATCATCGGCGGAAGCTGGGCGAGTACCTGCGGCAGCAGCTCGTCAATTTTCTCCGAGTCTTGCAGGATACGGTGAGTTTTCTCGGCAATCGTGTCGAGACCGTCAATCGAATCGAATATGCTTCTCAGCGCAAAACAGATGGGAATATCGAAGCAGTGCTTTTCCCAGTAGAAGTAGCTGCGGATCGGCCTGAAAAAATCCTCGAAATCCGAGATGCCCACTTCGGTCTCGTCGACGATGTCAACCACTTCTTTTGTCAGGCCGATCGTGTGGTGAGCAAGTGCGGTGAGCCGCTCCTGCAATTTGTAGATAAGCTTCATGAGCGCAATTTGTTTCGTCATCAAGTCGGCCTGCTTGAGAAGGTCGTCCATAGATCTTCTGATGAACGTCAGATTTTGCTGCATGAGCGAGTTCTGCATGCTGATCAGAAAGGGTATCGACGTGTGCTCGATCGGTGTCCCCTCAGGCCGGGTTATGCCCTGAACCCGCGAAATGCCCGGGACCCGAAATATCGCCTTGGCGACTTTGTGCAGCACGATAAAATCGGCCGGGTTGCGCATATCATGATTCGTCTGGATCATCAAAATATCTGGCATGAGTCGCGATTGGGAGAAATGGCGACTGGCGGCCGCATAGCCCATATTAGCTGGAAGAACTTGAGGTAGATAGGCTCGGTCGTCGTAGCTCGTTTTATAGCCCGGAAGTGTCACCAGGCCGATCAGCGCGACCGCCAATGTCGCGGCGAGAATGGGTGCGGGCCAGCGGACGATCGCTGTGCCGACCCCTCGCCACCGGCGTTGCGCGATCCTGCGCTTGGGGTCGCACAGCCCGAAGCGACTTCCGATGGCCAAAATGGCCGGAACCAGCGTGATCGCGATCGCGACCGCGACGAGCATGCCCACGGCGCACGGCACGCCGATGGTCTGGAAGATGGGCATTCGGGTGAAGCTCAGGCACAACATCGCTCCGGCGATCGTCAATCCGGAGCCCAAGACGACGGGAGTGACCCCGCGGTAGGTGGTGTAGTAGGCCGCTTCGGCGTCCTCGCCGGCCTGGCGGGCCTCTTGATAACGGCCGAAGAAGAAGATCCCGTAGTCGGTTCCGGCCGCCATCGAGAGCGTCACCAGGAGATTGATGGCGAATGTCGAGAGCACGACAATGTTGTTGTCGGCGAGAAACGCGATGATTCCTCTGGCCGAGCCGACTTCGATCCCGACCCCGACCGACATCAGGACCGCGGTGGCGAACGAACGGTAGACGAACAGCAGTACCACGAAGATGATCACGGCGCCGATCAGGGCCATCTTCAGAAGTGAAGCGTCGCCGCTGCGCTGCATGTCCGGAATGAGCGCTGCCGGGCCGGTGAGATGCACTTCGACGCCGTGGGGCGGCGGTGTCTGCTGCATGATCTTACGGACGGCCGCCACCGATTCCTGCGCCAAGGTGGTGCCCTGGTCGCCGGCCAGATTCACTTGCACATAGGCGGCCTTGCCGTCGGGGCTTTGCACGCCCGCCGCCGTGATCCGATCTCCCCACATATCCTGCACGTTTTCGACATGCTTCTTGTCGTTGCGCAATTCGCGAACCAATTCGCGGTAGTACGTGTGAGCGTCGTCCCCGAGCGGTTGCTGCCCTTCGAGGACGATCATGCCAAAGCTGTCCGAATCGGATTCGTTGAAGGCCTTGCCCATGCTCAGCATGGCCTGCACCGACGGCGCGTCTCGAGGAGCCAGTGGTACGGAGTGCTCTTCACCGACCCGCTCCAGCGGTGGAACCGCAAAGGTCACGGTGAGCGTCAATGCCACCCAGGCCAGAACGATGAACGGCGCAAGCCTGCGGATCGTGCGCGCGACGACGGGCGGCCGACGACTTTCGGTGCTCATACGGCCTGCTGCGGGCGGACGGTCAGGGCGCCCATGCTGTGCAGCTCGAAGCGGCAGCCACTGCTGTCGCCATCGCGCTGTGCCATGGTGCTCCCCAAGGTCTCCGGTCTGGTCCTGAACTGAAAATCCGTCACTGGCCTGCCGCTATCTCAGCAACAAGGCACGTACCAACGGACGCGGCCCGGTGGGGCGGAGTAAGGAGCTGGCGGGGCGGGGGCGCACGTGTTGCGGCCACCAGAACCAGCGCCCGAGCAGCGCGGCGATGGACGGCGTCATGAACGCGCGCACCACCAGCGTGTCGAACAGCAAACCCAGACCGATCGTTGTGCCCACCTGACCGATGACGCGCAGGTCGCTGACCAGCATGGACCCCATGGTGAACGCGAACACCAGGCCCGCGTTCGTCACGACTCTGCCGGTGCCGCCCATGGCGCGGATGATGCCGGTGTTGATGCCGGCTCCTATTTCCTCTTTCATCCGGGCGACCAACAGCAAGTTGTAGTCGGAACCCACCGCCAAAAGGACGATCACCGACATTACGAGCACCGACCAGTGTATTTGTATGCCGAGCAAATCCTGCCAGGCGAACACGGAAAGCCCGAAGGATGCGCCCAGCGAAAGCAATACCGTACCAACGATCACCAGGGCGGCAACAAAACTTCGTGTCATGATCAGCATGACGATGAAGATAAGGCAGAGCGCGGCGACACCGGCGATCATGAGGTCGTAGGTGGATCCCTGCACCACGTCGCGCACACCCGCTGCGGTGCCGGAGAGATAGATTTTCGATGATTCCAGCGGAGTTCCCTTGAGCGCTTCCTCGGCCGCGCTTTTAATCGGATCGACGCGGGAAATGCCCTCTGGCGACGCGGGATCGCCCTTTTGCAGGATGAGCATGCGGACGGTCTTCCCGTCCGGCGACAAGAAAATCTTCATGATGCGTTGGAAGTCCTTGTTCTTGAAGACTTCCGGTGGCAGGTAGAACGAATCATCGTTTTGAGCGGTGTCGAACGCCCTACCCATGGCGCTCGCGTTACCGTTGTCGTCGCTCATGTTTCCGAGGACCCCGGACATGGTGCTGTGCATGGTGAGCAGCATGGTCCGCGAGCTCTCCATGATCGCGAGCATCTCGGGAAACTGGGCGAGTATCTGCGGCAGGAGTAAGTCGATCTGATCGAGGTCTTTCACCACGTCGCCCAGCTTGTCGGTAACGGCGTCGACGCCGTCGAGGGCATCGAATACGCTTCGCAGCGAGAGGCAAATGGGAATATCGAAGCAGTGCTTTTCCCAGTAGAAGTAGCTGCGGATCGGCCTGAGGAAATCCTCGAAATCCGAAATATGAATTCGCAGCTCGTTCGTGAGGTCGTTGATGTCATGCGTTGTGGTAACCATGTCGTGCGTCGTGGCGACCATCTGCTTGGTCAGGGCATAAAGGTGCTGCGTGATGTTGATTGCTTCCGCTAACATATCGGCCTGCTTGAGCATGTCCTTGAGACGCGCTTTCTGAAAAAGCAGGAATTGCTGCTGGCCGGCGACTTGCATGCTGAGGAAATACGGTATCGACGTGTGCTTGATCGGGGTTCCTTCGGGCCGCGTCACCGCCTGAACCGACGAAACGCCCGGCACGGCGAGGACGGCCTTGGCCAGTTTCTCCAACACCAGAAAATCAGCCGGATTGCGGAGATCGTGATCGGTCTCGACCATGAGCACGTCGGGCGCCATCATTGCCGACGGGGGAAAATGTCGCGCCGCTGCCTCGTACCCCAGATTGGCGGGGATATTTTTGGGGATGTACTTCTGGTCGTTGTAGCTGGGTCGGTAGCCGGGCAGCGTCAACAACCCGACCAGCGTGACCGCCAAGGTGGCGACCAGAATGGGCGCGGGCCAGCGAACGATAGCCGTGCCCACCCGCCGCCATGCACGCGGGTTGAATTTCCGCTTGGGCTCGAACAGGCCGAAACGGCTCCCCACGGCAAGGACTGCCGGAATCAGCGTGACCGCCACCGCGACGGCGACCAATACGCCCACCGCGCAGGGGACGGCCAGCACGTAGAACGAGGGCAGTCGCGTAAAGATCAGGCAGAAAAGCGCGCCGGCGATCGTCAAACCCGAGGCCACGATGACCTTGGCGACCCCGTGGTAGGTGCTGTAGTAGGCCGTTTCCCTGTCCTGGCCGGCGTGACGCGCCTCCTGATACCGGCCAAAGAAAAATATCCCATAGTCGGTTCCGGCCGCGATCACGAGGGACACCAGCAGATTGACGGCGAAAGTGGTGAGACCGATGACCCCGTGATGGCCGATAAAAGCAACGATTCCCCGGGCCACTTGCAATTCCACCCCGACCACCAGCAACAGCAGAATTGCGGTGATCACCGAACGGTAGACGAGAAGCAACGTAATGAAGATCACCGCGATGCTCACGGCGGTGATCGTGGCGACCGTCCGGTCACCGCTGTGGCTCATATCCGCATTGATCGCGGCAGGCCCGGTGACATACGCCTTGACTCCCGCCGGCGCCGCCGTGCGCGCGACGATGCGCTGGACGGCGTCGATCGATCCGTTGCCCGCGGTGAGAACCAGCTGAACATAAGCGGACTTACCATCAACGCTTTGTGCGGCGTGGCTGGTTAGTTCATCGCCCCAGAAATCCTGGACATAGGCCACATGCTTCGTGTCATCTTTTAACTGCGAAATCAAACGCTCGTAGTACTTGTGGGCATCGTCGCCCAGGGGTTGCTGGCCTTCCAGAACGATCGTTGCCACACCGCCGGAATTTGATTGATCAGGTGTGTCAGCAGACTTGAAATCCTCATTCAGCCGCTCGGCCGCCCTGACGGACGGTGCATCCGTGGGATTCAGGGATACCGAATGCTCGCTCTCGACCTGCTCCAACGAGGGGACGCAGACAATCAAAACACCGACGATCGCCAGCCACGCCAGGATGACGAGCACCGAAAACCGGTGGATCGTTCGCGCGACCAAGGGGCGGCGGTTGTGTAGCTGATGATCGCTCATGCGTTGTACGCGCAGGACGTGAAGGCGCTCACTGCGTGCGTGACCTTCTCGACTTTGACCACGCCGTCCAGCATGATGCGGCAGCCGATGCTGTCGCTGTCACCCTGCGCCGCGACACTTCTCATGCCCGTTGCCGCGGTGACCGCGAACTCGTATGACCACGGCAGGCTTACCCCCTCGACATGCAGTGGATCGCCATTGGCGCCGAAATAGCTGATCAAGGCCACGGTCCCCGGTGGTCCGAAGACCTCGTACGTCAGGTGCTGGGGATTGTAGGGCTTGTTGTCGACCCTGGTGTCGGCATAGGACAGGCCCTTCTCGGAGCCGAAGAGGCCGTGCAGTCGCGACACAGTCAATCCTCCAACGACGATGACCACCAGGACGACCAGCGGGATCCACAGCCGCTTCAGAAACCGCAAAATCACAGAGCCCGGATTCCGGCGATTCTTTCCGGATGCACCTTGTGATCCAGGCGCGGTTGACGGTTGGCGGGGGCGTCGCAGCAGACCACGTCGGGGGCCACGCGGCTGGCCGCTCTCGACGGGGACATCGGGCCACGCCGGCTCAACATCGCTCACACTGCCCCAGACCACCGCACCACCCTAGCTGACACGAGTTTAATTACGGGTCCAAACCATACCGGTGGCTCTCAGCACCGGACCGGGATTTAAGGAACTTCTCAGGGTGGTGTCCCGAAGCCCGCGACCGATCACGCAGCCGCAACGGTTGCCGTCCATGCCAGGCGTTATGGTGTTGTGCGGCTGAGCTGTGGACGCGGTCTGCCGCCTTCATTTCACAGGACGCGTACGGGGAGTGAAAGGCCAAGATCGCGGGATGAAATTTGTGCTGGCGTTCTATGGAACTCGCGGCGATGTCGAGCCGGGCATCGCCGTCGGTCGTGAGCTGCTGCGCCGAGGGCACGACGTGTGCATGGTCGTCCCGCCCGACCTGGTCGCCTTCGCCGAGTCGGTTGGGCTCGCAGCGGTCGCCTACGGGCCGGACATGCAGGCGTGGCTGGAATCGACGCGCAACTTCTGGGCGCGATTCTTCCGTAACTTCTGGAGAATCCAGGAGGTCAAGAGGCTACTGCGCGAAGCCCGGGAGCCCGGCACCCGGCACTGGGCGGAGATGAGCACGACGCTGACGGCGCTCGCCGATGGGGCCGACCTGTTACTCACCGGCATGAGTTACCAGGAACTTGCGCTCAATGTCGCGGAGTATCGCGACATTCCGCTGGCCACGCTGCTGTGGTTCCCGATCCGGGTCAATGGCCACCTCTTTCCGATCCTGCCGGCTCGGTTGCTCCGCTCCGCGATGACGGTCTACGAGCGGTTGGTGTGGCGGGGAGTGAAGAAGGTCCAGGACGCGCAGCGCCGCCAACTCGGCCTCCCGAAGGCGACACGTCCCGCGCCGCAACGCATCGCGGAACGAGGAGCGCTGGAAATCCAGGCCTACGACGAGGTGTGCTTTCCCGGGCTGGCGGCCGAATGGGCGCAGTGGAATGAGCGGAAGCCGCCGCAAAGGCCCTTCGTCGGCACGCTGACGATGGAGTTGGCGACCGGTGCCGATGACGACGTCGCTTCCTGGATCGCCGCGGGTACGCCGCCGATTTGCTTCGGGTTCGGCAGCATACCGGTCGAATCTCCCGCCGATACTCTTGCCATGATCGGCGCCGCGTGTGCGCAACTGGGTGAGCGAGCGCTGGTTTGCGCCGGCTGGACGGATTTCGGCAGCGCCGCCCGCGCCGAGCACGTCAAGGTGGTGGGCGCGGTGAACTACGCGGCGATCTTTCCCGCCTGCCGCGCCGTCGTCCACCACGGTGGCGCGGGCACCACGGCCGCAGGGCTGCGCGCCGGCGTGCCCACGCTGATCCTCTGGATGGCAGATGTTCAGCTGATCTGGGGAGCTGCGATCAAACGGCTGAAAGTGGGTACCGCCCGGCGCTTTTCGAGCGCTACCGAGAAATCGCTGGTCGCAGATCTGCGTCGGATCCTGGCCCCGCACTATGCGGCCCGAGCCCGCGAAATCGCCACCCGGATGACCAGACCCGCCGACAGCGTTGCCGCCGCTGCCGATCTGGTGGAAGATTTCGCCCGCCTCGAGCGGGTTGGCTGATCGTCCACAACGGTGACGCACCCAACCGGTCAGGTGGGGAAATGCGTCTGGTTGACGTGCTCGGCCACCCGCAGGGCGTTGGCCGCCACCGTCAAACTGGGGTTCAAACCGGTGCTGGTGGGGAAGAAGGAGGCGTCCACCACGTAGAGGTTGGCGACTTCGTGGGCCCGGTTTTGGGGGTCGAGCACGCTGGTTTCGGGATCGGTACCGAAGCGGCACGTGCCGCACACGTGACCCAGGGTCGAATTGTTTGCGCCGGTCCGCAGCGTGAGGGTGCGAAACGGTTTCAACACCTCTTTAATCTGGCGCATGAACACCGCGCGGCGTTCGATCTCGCTGGGGTGTAAACGGTACCGAATGCGCAGCCGTTGGCGGCCGTCCGCGCCGGGTCGATCGCTGGGCAGGACCCGGTTGTCCAGATACGGCAGGTCCTCCATGATCGGGGCCAGCAGCAGTCCACCGTTGAAGAAGCGATCGTAGATGGGCCGCACCGCCGGGCTCATCAGGCGCAGCACCTTGGGCTGCCAGCCGGGATGGTTGGTCAACATGTCCATGGATGCCAAATTGGCCATTGCGCCGGCCGACTGCACGGTGCCGTATTTCTGGCCCTCCCAGAAATAGAAGTCGTTGAGCCCGATCTCCTTGTTTTCGGCCGTGATCTTGCAGCCGGGTTGCGGCCAGACCTCGATCCAATCCATCAGGTGGCGCATCAGGTTGCGTCCTACCCAGTCGGAGCCGTTGGCCAGTCCGCGTGGCCACTGCCCGGAGCGGGAGTTGAGCAGCAGCAGCGGGGTGGCCAGCGCGCCGGCGGCCAGCACCACCACCTTGGCTTTCAGTGCCAGCATGTCGCCGCGGTGCTCGGCGATCACCTGCTGCACCTGGGTGTGGTCGGCCTCCAGTCGCAGCACCCGGCATTGGGTCAGCAGGTGGGCGCCGTGCTCGGTGACCGCGGGCAGCACACCGTTGCGGGCGGCGTCGTTCTTGCACGACCGTGGGCACAGATGGCCCTGGCAGGTGGGACACCCGTCGGTGTAGTCACAGGCCATCGGCAGGTGGTAGGGGTGCAGTCCGCGCCCGGTGAGGTAGTTGACCAGCGGCTGGTTGTCGGCCGAAAACGGGGGCGCGGCGGGCAGATTGACGTGGGCGGCCTCGGGTCGCAGGGGATCGGGTGCGCCGCGCACCCCGAGCAGTTTTTCGGCCTGGGCGTACCAGGGGCTGAGCTGGTCGTAGGTGATGGGCCAGGCCTCGGGCACGGTGGAGTCGCCGGGGTTGCGGAAGTTTTGCCGCGGGGTGAAATCTTGGGCGAAGAAGCGTTCGCAGACCATGCCGTAGAGGGCCGAGGAGCCGCCGGTGCCGGCACCGATGTACGGCACGAAGCGCTTGGGGACGCGCCCGCTGATGTCTTCGATTTCGTCGGTGCTGCGTC
>Ga0207433_10001807_pt1 | contig 45148 bp, 37 predicted proteins | sample YelNatPaOPGAMG01_FD_187559 | JGI IMG/M metagenome (GOLD analysis project Ga0207433, IMG submission 187559) | Hot spring thermophilic microbial communities from Obsidian Pool, Yellowstone National Park, USA - OP-RAMG-01 (SPAdes) (version 3) | ecosystem: Environmental > Aquatic > Thermal springs...
ATCGTTGCCTCTGGTTCAGTCTGACTGGTCGCCGGTCGCAACGGTGAGATGTGATTACCGGTCAGCTGGACGACGCGAAGACGGCAAGTATGTCGAGCACGATACGATTCCTCATCTCTGTCACATCAAGATGACATACGCGTGCAACGAGAAGTGTACCTTTTCAGACATTTTTGCTAAAATAGGTTCAAACGTGGTTGTATAGATATACCAGTAGAGGAAGATCATCTAAAGAGCAATAGTCAATCTTTAAAAATTTCTTTTTAACCCAGCCTTTTCTATGTTATTATAGTTATTATAAGAAAGATGGCAGGTGGCGGTTCTAAAAAATTCCCGCAGATCTCTATCTCTCTGCTTTTGTTAATTTTGGTTGTACTTATTCTTTTCCAGAGATACTCCTTTAAAAGGCAGCTTGAGGATCTCAAGAGTAATTTGAATTTGGAGAAGTTTAATGCTCTCAGTCTTCAAAATCAAATAATGCTTACCCAAGCAGCGGCGGCTGAAGAGAGGGCGCAAACAACCGCGGACATTGCTCCTTTTGTGATGCGCACCTATTCGAATTCTGAGTTTAGTTTTAGTGTTGAGTTTCCTAATCTGTGGAATTATCGTGAAGAGAAATCTGAGAGTGGGCCACTGAAATTTAGCGTGGTGATTAATTCACCAGCCGGCTATTACTATTTTATTGAGATCTATGAGCTTGGAGGAAAACAGGCACGGGATTTCGTTGCCAATTATTATGCCGCCCAAGGATATAAGGTTTTAGATCTTAGAGAGGAGAATCTGGCAGGTCGAAGAGTCTTAAAATTTTATACAGAGCACTCTTCTAAAGATGTTAACGGCGTTCCTTATGCTTATGGAAACGTTGCTTTTCAGCGGGGGGACTATCTCTTTAATTTGAGTAGCTCGCGAGGCAAGACTCCCCAAGAAAAAGTAAACAACCCTTTTTTAACTCATATGGCTTCCACTCTTAGGTTAGAATAAAAATTCGGAGGATCTCTAAAAATTTTGGTGGGCGAGAGAGGACTTGAACCTCCACGGCCTAAACGGCCACAGCCTCCTCAAGGCTGCGCGTCTACCAGTTCCGCCACTCGCCCTTATCGGAAGGGCAGTTTAAATTTTAGCAAATTCTTCTTTTCTGAACAATCTTCTGTTCAGAAAGGGGTTACTTTTAAATTTAAAAAGAATCGGTTGGTGGACGCAGTAGGACTTGAACCTACGAACCTCCTCGGTGTAAACGAGGCGCTCTAACCAGCTGAGCTATGCGTCCTTCTTAAGGAGAATATAGCAGAAAACCCAGAGAGGAGAAAGTCCGTCGTTGTAAATCCTGTTGCGGGCAGGGTCTTTATTGAGTTAGCCTTTATTTTTTCAAAAGGATGAGATATGCTTATTAACGATGGCTTTTTTAAGACTCTATTTTAGTGTTATAAAAAATTATCTTATTCCTCTCGGGGGGTTTCTGCTTAAAAGCCAACCCACACCGCCTTCACAGTTTCCCTTTGCTCTTTTGGTGGTTTTGGGTCTGTTGGCTCTTCTTGTTTTTCTTGTGCATTATCTCTCTTTTTCTCTGAAAAAACCCCTTCTGAATTTTTTGTTGGCTCTATTTTTCGGTCTAGCCATTTATCTTTTTTTATGGTGGGAGGAGATACCTTACCTGACGATGCCTCTTTTATGGTTGCCGCTTGTTTTTTACTTATTGCTAAGATTTTTCTTGATTGTTTTGGCGATTTTTGCTTTTCTTAAAGAGGGACAAGAAAAAGATGAGAAAAAAATTCAAAAACTTGTTGAGTATTTTTGAGGTGATGCTAATTGGCTAAAAGTTTAAAAACAACTAAAGAGAAAGAGCGGAAGGAAACAATGGCGCTCCTTTGGGAAGAGATAAAGGATAGCTTTAAGGTTTTTTCCGAGGGAGAGCTGATTGAGGTCACCGTGCTTACTGTCACCCGTAGCCGGATCTGGGTAGATGTAGCGGGGGTTACTTTGGGGTTTATTCCTGAAAGAGAATACTCCTCAGATGTGAAACAGCTTAAACCCGGCGATAAAATTATGGCTACTGTGATTGCCCTAGAAGATGAACAGGGTTATCTAGTTTTATCTTTAAAAAGGGCGGAACGAGAACGTTCGCTCTTCTCTCTTAAAGAAAAATATGATGCTGGTCAAACCTTCCCGGTGCAGGTGGTTGATGCCAATAGGGGCGGTTTAATGGTGGAGACTTGTGGCGTGATTGGGTTTTTGCCAGTCTCGCAACTGGCTCCGCTTCATTATCCTAAGGTGGGCAATAACAAAGAAGAGATTTTGAGGCGGCTGCAGCAATTCATCGGTCAGACGCTTAATGTTAAGGTGATTAATTTTGATAAATCTTTAAACAAATTAATCTTTAGCGAAAAAGCCGCGATTTCTGAGATACAGGAGGAGAGGGCTGCCCAATTTAAGATAGGAGAGAGGTTGACCGCGACAATTACAGGTATTGTAGACTTTGGACTTTTTGTCAGTCTAAAGGATGGGCTTGAGGGATTGGTGCATATTTCAGAGGTGGCCTGGGAGAGGGTCTCTGATTTGAAATCGCGCTATAAGGTGGGAGACAAAGTGGAGGTGATGGTTTTAGCCATAGATCGGGGCAAGATCTCTTTATCCATCAAGAGGCTTCTACCTGATCCTTGGCTTGAGGCTTCTAAAAAGTACAAGGTGGGAGATAAGATAAAAGGAATGGTTACCAGAGTCACCCCGTTTGGAGCTTTTGTGCGGATTAACAATGAGATTGATGGACTCGCTCATATCTCTGAGCTCTCTGACGAGAAGATTATTGATCCCACTGCTGTCGTAAAAACAGGCAAAGAGTATGAGTTTACTATTATCTCTATAGAACCGGAGACGCATCGAGTCGGTCTTTCTTTCAAGAAAAATCCGGTTATTGCTCAGAAAGCAAGCTCCTAAAAAAGGAAGATGCAGTTTCTTTTTTATAAGGGTGGTCTAAAAATCAGCCATAAGAAAGACTCGGTTCTTTTGGGAGAGAATATTTTTATCTCCGATTATCAGATTTTTTATCCTGGCGAATACGAAATTGGTAGGGTGTTTCTCCAAGCAAAAAAGATTAACCGGAGTAATCTTTACAGGTTTGAGTTTGATGGTTTTTCGGTTGTCTATTTTAGAAATGGTGGTCTAGTGGGCGAAGAGGGCAAGGTTCTTAAAGAGAGTGGCACTGGCGATGTCTTAATTCTGGATAATGCTCCCAAGAAGGAAGTAGAGGCTCTTATCAATGTTTTTGATCCTAAAGTGGTATTTGTGAAGGCTTCGATTAGTGAATGGGCAGGATCGGCAATCGAGGTTAAGGAGAACAGCAAGATTAGTTTGGAGCAGAAGGATCTTTTGGAGAATGAGAGAAAGGTCTTTGTCTTCTCTTAAATAACTTGGTTTTTCAAATCAAGCAAATTTTGCTATAAAAAATTCAAAAGGGCTAGTGGCGGAACTGGTAGACGCGCAGCACTTAAAATGCTGTACCGGAGACGGTGTGTGGGTTCGAGTCCCACCTGGCCCACCAGGCACTTGCTACTGACCGGAATTTTTTATCAGGGTTTTAGAGTAAAAAACTTATTAGTTTCTAAAAATGCAATATACTACAGAGAGCGTTTGGCAAAAATTTCAAGATTTTTTTAAAAAAAAAGGACATCTGCTTAGGCCGGCAGCGCCGATTATTCCTGAGAATGAAGCCTCGGTGCTTTTTACCAGTGCAGGTATGCAGCAATTTAAGCAGTATTATCTAGAGCCTCAGAAAGCGCCCTCGCCAAGGATTGTTAGCTGTCAGCCTTGTTTGCGGACCACGGATATAGATGAAGTGGGAGACGAAACCCACCTGACCATCTTTGAGATGCTAGGAAATTTTAGTTTCGGTTATCCTGAAGTCAGCGGTTCTTATTTTAAAAAGGAAACCATAGAGTTTGCTTGGGAATTTTTAACCAAGGTTTTAAACATTCCCCCTGAGCGTCTACGGGTTACCTACTTCTCTGGAGATAAGGAAATTCCCGAGGATGTTGAGAGTAAAAAGCTACTTTTACAAATTACAGGACTGCCACAGACCAAGATTCTTCCTAGGGACAGAGAGGAGAATTTTTGGGGTCCTACAGGTGAGAGCGGCCCTTGTGGTCGAACAGTGGAGATTCAGATGGATGGAATTGAGATTTGGAACCTTGTGTTTAATGAGTTTCTCTATAGGGAGGGCAAATTTCTGCCTCTTAAATATTTAGGGGTGGATACAGGTGCGGGATTGGAGCGGTTGACAGCACTTCTTAATAACACCTTCTCTGTCTATGAGGTGGATACCTTAAAGCCGGTTGAGGAGAGGATTGCTGTTCCTTCGGCAAAGAGCAGAATTATCGTTGACCACTTGCGGGCAATTACTCATTTAATCGTTGTTGGCGTTTTTCCTTCTAACAAGGAACAGGGATATGTTCTAAGAAGATTGATAAGACGCACACTCAAGGCAGGACTTGATTTGCAGTTAAGAGAAGGAATCTACAAAGAACTTTTCTCTCTGATTCTCTCTTTGTGGAAGGATCGCTACCCCTCTCTTCAGAAAAAGCTGCCTACAATTTTAACAGTCTTTGAAAAAGAGCAGCAGAAATATTTGAAGGTCTTAAAAGAAGGTATTGAAGAGTTTCAAAAACTTTACCAGAAAGACCCAAACCGCGATTGGGGCGAGACGGCTTTTTATCTTTATACTTCCTTTGGTCTACCGCCCGAAATGACTTTTGAAGATGTTGTCAAGCTTAGGGGTCAACTTGATTTGGAGTCTGCTTGGCAGGGATTTAGAGAAGCGGAGCGTCGTCATAGAGAGACTTCTAGGGCAGATTTGCGTCGGTTTAAGGGTGGTCTGGCAGGTTATTCACCGCAGGAGATTCGTCTACATACTGCCACCCATCTGCTTCAAGCAGCTTTAAGAAGGATTTTGGGTTCCCATGTGGTTCAGAAGGGCGCTAATATTAATCCTGAGAGACTGAGATTTGATTTTGCCCATCCGCACAAGTTGACAGAAGCAGAGATCACCAAGATAGAGCAGTTGGTGAATGACTGGATAGAGGAAGGTTTGCCTGTAGAGAAGGTAGAAATGAACAAAGAAGAGGCCCTCAAAAGTGGCGCCCTCGGTGTCTTCTTGGAAAGATATACTGATAAGGTCTTTGTCTATACAATAAAGGATAAAGACGAAATAGTCTCTAAAGAGATCTGTGGGGGGCCGCACGTAAAGAACACCCGAATGCTTGGTCGGTTTAAGATCTTAAAAGAAGAATCTTCCTCACTGGGGGTAAGAAGGATTAGAGCTACTGTTGAAGCTGGGAAAATTTTGTTAAAATCTATCTAAGGAGGGCTTATGCCATTTTTTCATCATAAGGTTGAAGGACCGTTGAGATTGTTGATTGTTTTAGTGATAGCGCTTGTTTTGGTTTTCTTGGCTTTTTATCTGGGTTGGCAGGCGCGGGAGGATTTCGGCGAGATTCCTCTTTTTAGTAGTTTTACCACCTTCTAAGTTCGAAGAAAGGAGTGGCCTATCTTCTTTAGACATAGACGCCAAAAAGCAAATCATGCTATAGCCTTGGATATTGGCACTGAGTTTATCAAAGCTTTGGTTTTTAGAGTGGAAGAAGGTAGGGGGACGGTAGTAGGTTATGGGCAATGTCGCCAGAAGCTCTCTGATATGCAGGGCGGGGCAGTGACTGATATTGCTGGTGTCATTCATAACTCAGAAGAAGCCTTAGCCCAGGCTTTTGAAGAAGCCAAGGTGAGCGCTGAACAGACAATTATCGGCATTGCCGGCGAGTTGGTGAAAGGTATCACTACTACCGTTAATTATCTGAGGCCGCGTTCTAATGCCAAAATTACACCTGCCGAATTAAAAGAGATAATAGAGAAGGTTCAGAAAAAAACCTTTGAGAAGGCACGTTCGATGCTTGCTTGGGAGACTGGCTACTCCGAGGTGGATGTGCAGTTGGTTAATTCCGCAATCGTGGATGTACGTATCGATGGTTATAAGATTACCAATCCTTTAGGATTTCCAGGTAAGAATATCCAAGTAAGCATTTTTAATGCTTTTGCACCGTTGGTGCACCTTGGTCCTATTCAGACTATTGCAGATGAACTAGGCTTGGATTTGTTGGCAGTGGCAGCAGAGCCCTATGCCGTGGCCCGCTGTATGGGGCTTGAGGAATCCAGCGAGTTTTCCGCTATCTTTATTGATATTGGCGGTGGCACTACTGATATTGCCGTAGTAAGAGCAGGTGGGGTTGAAGGCACAAAGATGTTTGCTCTAGGCGGCCGAAGTTTTACCAGACGTATTGCCCAGGCTTATGGTATCTCTTTTGAAGAGGCAGAGGCGAAGAAGATTCGTTACTCAAAAGGTGTGCTTACTGATAAAGAATCAAAACAGATTCAAAAAATTTTAGCAGGCGATATTGAGGTTTGGCTTTCCGGGGTGGAGCTGACACTGCAAGAATTCTCTCGGTCAAGCAGACTGGATACCGATATTTTGCCTTCAAAAATTCTTATCTGCGGCGGTGCTAGTCTGTTGCCGGATATCTACCAGACGTTGACCGCAGATAATTGGTATAGGGAGCTTCCTTTTGCCAAAAAACCGTTCGTCCAGTTTATAAAACCCAAAGATGTTGCTATGATAAAAGACGAAACGGGTAAATTAGTAAGCTCCCAGCATATCACACCAATGGCGCTTGCTAATTTGGCAATTGACCTATGTGGCGAAGAGAGTGTTTTGACAGCTACATTCAGAAAAGTAGTAGAATCACTTAAATATTAAAGATGCAGACCATCTATTTAGAACCAGATGAAGAGATTACCCAAGTTATAGAAAAGCTCTCTTCAAGTAAAGAGGGTCAGATTAAATTTGTAGTACCTAAAGGTGCTACTCTTCTTCAGAGCCTCGTGAACCTAAAGTTGTTGAAAAAAAGAGCCGACGCTTTAAATAAAGAGATTTTTCTGGTGACTTCGGATAAAATAGGTAGAAATCTAGCTTCGCAGGTAGGCATCTCTGTTTTTTCTGAAGGCGGTAAGGAGATTACCGATAAATCGAGAGTGCGCGAGCTTGAAGAGATTCCTACTGTGCCGGGGGTAAGGATTCATAGGTATTATCTTCCTAAAGAAGAAGCGTCAGCGGACAACCTTGCTGCTTCTGTCGATACTTCAACAGAAGAGGCGCCTCCTGGGAAGATAGAAAAAGAAGAGAAGGAAGCGAGCAAAGAAGAGAGAGATCCTTCCAAAATCAAGGCGCTTAAAGAGGAGAAGGGTATGGTTTTGGGAGGCGCCCATCTTGGTAAAAGACGGAAAATTATTTTTCTGGCTCTTGCCTTAGGATTTTTGGTGGTACTTGCGGGTTTTGCCTATGTTTTTGGACCGCGAGCGGAGGCGTTGATTTATGTTCAAAGTGAACCTTATGCTTTTGATTTAACAATTGAGGCACGTAGCGATCAGAAAGATTATGACTTAGAGAATGCCAAGATACCACTTCAGATTCTGGTTCTGGAAAAGAGCTTAAGTCAGGAGTTTCCAGCAACTGGTAAAAAAGAGGTGGGCGAGAAGGCGAAAGGCAACATTATTATTTATAATAGCTGGGATCAAAATCCCCAAACGCTGGTGGCGGGCACGCGCTTTATAGTCGAAGGTAGCGATAAGGTTTTTAGAACATTAAGTGATGTTACTGTGCCTGGCGCTACTCTTTCTTTGCGGGAAGGGCAGATTAATGTTAGTCCTTCATCTGCCACTGTGGCTGTTGAGGCGGATGCGCCTGGTGATGCTTACAATATCGGTCCTTCAAAATTTACCATTCCTGGTCTTCCCGAAGAGAAACAGAAAAAGATTTATGGTGAGTCTAAATCAGCAATGACCGGCGGCACTTCAAAAGAGGTTACCATTCTCTCTGATAAAGATATCAATGAGGCGCGTAAAACCTTAAAAGAGAAGGCAGCCCAAGAGGCCAAAGAGGAGCTGACAAGTGGTAGTGACAAACTTATTCTTGAAAATGTTGAAGAGAGCGAGATTGTAGATGAGAAGTTTTCAGCAAAGTCAGGTGCTGAGACGGAAAAATTTAAAGCCGAGCTTACAGTTAAAGAATCGCTACTTGCCATTTCTACAAAGGAGTTTCAGACATTTGTTGAGCGTCTTGCCCAGAAGAATGCGCCTGAGGGCAAGAATCTTGTTCTAAAGACAGAGGGTGAATTAAAACCCAAAACCACAGAGGCTTCCCTTAAGGAGGGTTGGGCAAAGTTAACACTCACCTTGCAGTCTTTGGTTTATGCAAAGATTGATAAAGAGAAAATCCAGACTGATCTTGTGGGTAAGAACAAAGAACAGGCAAAAGCGGTTTTAGCTTCTCAGCCTGCGGATCGCATAGAGATTCGGCTGACCCCAAGTTTCTTAAAGCGTTTGCCCTTGCGAAAAGAACAAATAAGGGTTGTTGTTAAGAGTCTTTAAATGGCAATTTTAGGCATTGATTTAGGAGAAAAAAGAGTAGGTTTGGCTATCTCACGCTCTGGACTGTTGGCGGAGAGGTACACTCTTTTAGAGTTTCCCCAAAATATTATCAAAGAGCCGGCGGCGTTTGAGGATTTAGTGACTAGACTCAGGGCTATTCTTCGACGAGAAAAGATAGATCTTTTGGTGGTTGGTTTGCCGCTATTGGCGGACGGTTCCTCTTCGGTCTTTGCCAAGAAGATAAGAACACTAGCTCAAAAATTGAAATTCCTTTTAGGTGTGGAGATCGTTTTTGAAAATGAGGCTTATTCGAGTGGTCAAGGTATAAGTGATGACGAATCAGCGCGTCTCATTCTAGAGCAATATCTAAATAGCAGAAGAGAACAGTGAGGCTCTTTTTACGTTCCCTCTTTATCATCTCTGTGGTGAGCGCAGTGATTTTACTGTCGGCTTTCTTTGGTGCGAAATTTTTAAATAAGGCGCTTTCCTATGTTTCCCAGAAGAGTCGCAGTGTCTCTCTAACCATTATTGAGGGTTGGAATCGTCAGGAGATTGCACGGGCGCTCAAAGAGAAAGGAATATTGCTAGACGAGGAAGACTTTTTAAACCTTACCGTTGATCTTGAGGGCTATCTTTTTCCAGATACCTACGTCTTTTTACGGAACAGCCAACCCAAAGAAGTAGTTGAGGTTTTAACGAAGAATTTTCAGAAAAGAACCAAAGAGCTCAATCCCTCAAGAGAGGATATTATCTTAGCCTCTATTCTGGAGAGGGAATCGAAGAGTTTTGAAGAGAAAAGAATCATTGCGGGCATCTATCTTAAACGGCAGAAAGCGGGTATGCCTTTGCAAGCCGATCCTACAGTACAATATGCAAAGTATGTGGACCTTGGAAAAGCACCGCTGGTTGAGGGAAGGGTGAATTATTGGGCACCTATCAGCCAGAGTGATTACTATTCCGTACAGTCTCCTTACAACACCTATTTGAATAAGGGTTTACCAAAAGGTGCTATTTGTAATCCTGGGCTAGAGAGTATCAAGGCAGCCCTCGATCCTAAAGAGACAGACTATCTCTATTTCTTCCACAGTAAAGAGCAGATCTATTTCTCCAAGACACTTGATGAGCACCAGCAGAAACAGAGGCTCTATCTAAAGTAAGAGAGCTAGGGCAGAATTTTCTTCAAAGACTTCAATTTAAGAGATTTCTTTGCTAACTTCAAATTGATGGCTTCTTTAAGGGATTATTTTTCCTTAGATATTGGTATTGATTTGGGTACAGCCAATACCTTAGTCTATGTCCGTGGTAAGGGAATAGTGATAAATGAGTCCTCGGTGGTGGCTATTGATAATCGGACAAAGGCGATTTTAGCTATTGGTGACGAAGCTAAAAAGATGGTGGGTAAGACCCCTGCCCATATTACTGCCATCAGACCACTGAGAGACGGGGTGGTTTCCCATTTCGAGGTAACCGAGGAGATGCTGCGCTATTTTATTGAGAAAGTCTCTACAAGCAGACTGCGAAGGCTTCTGCGGCCCCGGGTGCTTGTGGGTATCCCCTATGGTGTGACTGAGGTAGAGCGGAGGGCGGCTGAAGAGGCGGCTTTAGCAGCAGGTGCCGGTCAGGTCTACCTGATAGAGGAACCGATTGCGGCAGCCATTGGCGCTAATCTGCCGATCCAGGAAGCCACAGGTTCTATGATTGTAGATATTGGTGGTGGCACTACCGAGGTGGCGGTGATCAGCTTGGGAGGGGTAGTGACCTCAAGATCACTAAGGATTGCTGGCGATGAGATGAACGAAGATATTATTAACTTTGCCCGTGATCACTTTAATATTCTGCTTGGCGAAAAAACGGCGGAGGAGATTAAAATTAAAATTGGTAGTTCTTTTCCACTCTCTTCACCGCTAAGGACTATTATGCGAGGGAGAGATTTGTTGACCGGTCTCCCTAAAGAGATCGAGATTACTGATGAGCCTATTAGAGAGGCTCTGGAGAAATCAATCTCCGTCATTGTAGAAACAATCAAAGCTACAGTTGAAGAGGCACCGGCAGAGTTGGTGGCAGATATAATGGAGCAGGGAGTAGTGCTCACGGGTGGCGGTTCATTACTTAGAGGATTAGACAAACGCATTGCTGAGGCCACCAATATCAAGGTTTATGTCAGTAAAGAGCCTCTGACCGCAGTGGTGAGGGGCACAGGTTTGGTGCTTGAGGATTTAGGTAACTTAAGAGATGTTCTTCTTCCCTCGACCTTAGCTAACGTATATAAATAAGCAGTATCAGCAATGAAGATCAAAGAATTAAAAGAAGAGGAGAGAGCTTCTTTTTGGCAGTATCTTATAGCACTGCTCATTTTTCTACCTGTTTTATTTTTATTAAGCTTTTTGACTCCCCTAAAAAGCCTTAGTAGAGAAGCGCTTTTGCCTGCAGGCAAAGTCTTCCAGGACTCTTTGATGGCTTTAAGAAAAAGCTTCCTAAGGTTGAGGGAGTTAAAGGAAGCGGAAAAAGAGAATTCTTTGCTTAAACAAAGATTGGTAGAACTTATGCGAGAGAATGCATCGCTAAGGATGAAGAACGAGGAGCTAGACACGCTTCTTAAAGATAGTTATGTAAGCCCCGAGGAAGCGACGAGGGTAAGAATTTTCGCTCGAGTGATAGGGAGAGAGCCTGCTACTTTTTTAAGAGAGATTCTTCTGGATAAGGGTAGCAAGGATGGTGTAGAGGTAGGACAGGCGGTAACAGTTGATGGTATTCTTATCGCCAAGATAGAGGAGGTGCAAAAGGAGAGTGCGAGGGCTCTGTTTATTAATTCTTATTTAGCGATTACCCAAGTAAGACATAACCAGAGCCGCCTGCTGGCTACAGCCCGGGGAGGAGTGGGAGGATTAAGCGTTTCTAATTTTCCTAAAGATGCTTCTCTTGCTGAAGGTGATCTTTTTGTGACCTCTGGTCTTGACTCCAAAATTCCGGCCGGGCTTATTGTGGGTACGGTCAAAAAGGTTTTTGATAATAAAGCCTCTTTCTTTAAAGGTGCGATTTTGGATCAGCCGTTTGATTCTTTACCTGAGAATGTCATTATTTATGGGAAATGAAAAGCTGGCAGCTTTTTCTTTTGCTTATCACGATCTTCTTTCTGCTTGTCTTCTGGCCGCCTAATTTTTGGTTTCTGCCTGATTTAAGCCTGTTGTTAATCTTCTTACTGGCTCTTTTTTGGATAAGACTCGATTCAATCCCTCTTTTGCTCTTTTCCCTCTTGTTGCTTGTTCTTTTTAGTTATCTTCCCCTGTCGTTTTTAGCTCTTGATCTCATTTTTCCTTTATTAATCTTTATTCTGCTAAGATCTTTAGGTAGAACCAATTTTTCTTTCCTAACCCTAGCAGCTTTTTTTAGCTTTTTGATACGCTTCTTAGCAGAGCTTATTTTTTTCTTCAAAGACCAGGTAAGAGAGATAGTTCTTTATTTGAGCCTCCTCAATCTTTTAAGTTTTATCTTCCTACTTCTTTTGGTGACAGTTGTTAGTAAACTACGAAAGACTAAATCTCCTAGACTAAAGACCTTATGAATATTTTTGGTGATTTTTACGACAATTTAGCTGGTGAGAAGAGTAAGCGTTACATTAGAGAGCTTGATAAGGCAGAGAATGAATATGAACTGCCGAGGGATATCAGGAATAAAATTAGAGAGGAGGGTGTTCGGACGCGTTTGCCCTGGCTCTATCTTCTCCTGGTGCTGATAGGGCTACGTTTGGTTCTTGGTTTGGTGACACTACAAGTCGTCTCTGGGCTAGAATTTAGCCAGAAAGTTCAACAGACTCGCCTACAGACAGTCTACTTAGCAGCAGTCAGAGGGATTATTTTAGACAGTAAAGGCAAGCCCCTAGTAGAGAATATGCCCTCGTTTAATCTGGGGATTATTCCAGCTGATCTGCCTAAATCTAAGATTGAGAGAGAGCAGGTCTTGAACAAAGTCGCTTCTTACATTCAGATTTCCTCTGAAGAGATTGAAAAGAGCCTTGCAAATAAAGAGGGAACGCTTGAGCCCATAATTCTTAGAGAGGATATCCCTCGCGAAGAGGCGTTGGTTCTAGAAGAGAAACTGCTTGGTCAAAAAGGCGTTAGCCTTTTTATCAGCACTCATCGTCAGTATCAAAAAATCGTCGGGCTCTCTCATATCTTAGGTTATACAGGTAGGATGACAGAGGAGGATATCAAAAAGCATCCTGATTATCTACCTACCGAAATCCTGGGGAAAAGCGGTATCGAGGCAAGCTATGAAGAGGATTTGCGAGGTCTGCCGGGTAACGAGAAACTAGAAATTACTCCTTTAGGAGAGGTGCGCAGTGTTTTAGAGAGAAGGGATCCGGAAAACGGCAAGAATATTCAGCTCTATTTAGATAGCGAGCTTCAGCAGCATGTGGCTGACGCTCTAAAAGCAGGTATGGAGAAATCTCAAGCACAGGCAGGTGCAGCTATTGTGATGGATGTAAATAGCGGTGGTATCCTGGCTTCTGTCTCTCTGCCTGATTTTGATGATAATTTATTTTTCAAAAGCGGGGAGGGATCAGAGATTAAAAAGCTCTTTGAGGATAAGAATGCGCCTTTACTTAATCGGGTGATTGCCGGACAGTATCCTTCAGGGTCTACTGTCAAGCCCTTTATTGCTGCGGCGGCTCTCAACGAACATATAGTCTCTGATAAATTTAGGCTGATTACGCCGCCCTATATTGAGGTTGGTCAATGGAAATTTTTAGATTGGAAACCTCACGGGTCAGCAGATATTAGGCAAGCGATTGCTGAATCGAATAATATTTTCTTCTACGCCTTGGGAGGAGGTTATGATAAGGTTCAAGGACTTGGCATTGATCGCATCAAGGCTTATTTAGAGAAGTTTGGTTTTGGTTTGCCAACAGGGGTAGATTTGCCAGGCGAGGCAAAGGGACTGATTCCTGACCCCGAGTGGAAGAAAAAGACAAAGAATGAAGCATGGTATATCGGCGATACTTATAATCTTTCTATTGGTCAAGGAGACTTTTTGGTCACACCGCTGCAGCTTGTTCGGGGGATAGCTGCCATTGCCAACGGCGGTAAGCTTCTTCAGCCTTACTATGTCTCAACGATTTTGGATGGGGAAAATCATCCTCTCAAGACATTTGGTTATCGGGTAGTAAGTGAGAATTTCATCACTAGTGAGAATCTTCGGATTGTCAGAGAAGGGATGAGGCAGGCAGTGGAATCAGGTACTGCTCGTCCTCTTCAATCAGTAGCAGTAGCAGTGGCAGCAAAGACCGGCACCGCCCAATTTAGCAATATTGACAAGGAGAAAACCCACGCATGGACTGTTGCTTTTGCTCCTTTTGACAATCCTCAGATTGCGGTAGTAGTCCTTGTGGAGGGAGGAGGGGAATCTTTTGAAGTTGCCTTGCCAGTAGTCAAAGAGATCCTGGAGTTTCGGTTTGGTAAAAAAGAGTAATAAGCATAAGGCTAACAAACCCTCTCTTAGAAGAGGACCTCTTTTCTACAGAGAGAGTTTTCTCATTTGTGAAGTTTTAAAATGTTTTAGAGAACGTCTTTTCTTGATGAAATAAAGAAGAAGGGTCTTGACAGGGTAGGGCTTGATTATTTAATATCTTTTTTAATATCTTTATTATAATTTAAAATAATAAAATAAATAATAAAATAAACTTGAGGGAAGTTTTAGGATTGTAAAAATGACTCAAAAACCCTTTTACATTACAGAGGAAGGTTTGAAGAAGCTTAAGGAGGAGCTTTACGAGCTAGAAAAAGTCCAGAGACCGAAGGTTGCCGAGCGCATTAAAGAAGCGCGCAGCCATGGCGATCTTTCCGAAAATGCGGAATATGACGCTGCTAGAGATGAGCAATCTTTTATTGAGGGTCAGATTGTTGAGATAAAGGATAAGCTAAAAAGAGCCAGGATTATCAAGAAGAGACACTCGGAGGTTGTGGGGGTAGGTTCAACAGTAGAAGTGGAGAGCGAGGGTAGAAGGGAGACCTTTTTCCTTGTTGGTCCTGAGGATGCTGATCCCTCAACAGGAAAAATCTCTGTGGAATCGCCCATTGGTAAGGCTTTATTAAATCATAGGGCCGGTGAAATGACTTCGGTCTTGACACCAGCGGGTGAATTCGTTTATAAAATTATTAAGGTTAGTTGAGCTTTCTAAAAGCTTGATTTTAAATTTTAATCTTGTTATTCTTAAAAAAAGAGGATAAGGGAGAATCTTGATTCCAAAAAGATTTAAGGGTTTTCAAGGATTGTCATAATTAATAAATAACTGCTTTTTTAAAGCGGGTAATTAGTTTATTTCCTAAAATAAAATTTTATAGAAAGCTTTGAAGCCGCATCTTTTTTTGAAGAAACCAAAGTATTTAAGTCGTAATTTAAGCTGGAGCCAAGATGCAAACTAAACGACGTTATTTTAATCTTTCTCATGATTTTCTCTCCGCGCTTCCTAATCTGACAGAGGTTCAAATCAAATCTTACCAATCTTTTTTAAAGGAGGGTTTGAAAGAGCTTTTAGAAGAGGTTTCGCCGATAGAAGATTTTACCGGAAAGAATTTAACCCTCTCGTTTTTGGATTATAAATTTGAGGAGCCTCCCTACGACGAATATACTGCCAGGATCAAGAATTTGACTTATAAGGCTCCTCTTAAGGTAAGGGCCTCTTTGCTTATTAAACCGACGGGTGAGATTAAGGAGTCAGAGGTATTTTTGGGTGACTTCCCTATGATGACCCAACGGGGGACTTTTATTATCAATGGTGTTGAAAGGGTGGTGGTCTCCCAGATAGTGCGTTCGTATGGGATTTTATTTGTTTGCGAGACCGGCCCTAATGAGCGAAAGCTTTTTGGCGCTAAAGTTATTCCTTTGCGAGGCGCTTGGTTGGAGTTTGAAACCTCGGCGAAAGATGTGATTTCGGTCAAAATAGATCGCAAGCGGAGATTACCAGTAACTACCTTTTTAAAAGCCTTGCAAGACCTCTCAGATGAAGAGATTCTTGAGCTCTTTAGTGATGTTGACAACAATGATGAGCATAAATATATCGCTGCGACCCTCGCAAAGGATACTGCCAAGAATCAGGAGGAGGCGTTGGTAGAGGTTTATCGCCGGATCAGACCGGGCGATATTGCCACTCCTGAATCTGCTCGTATCTTTATAGAAGCGCTGTTTTTTCATCCCAAACGCTTTGATTTGGGTAAAGTGGGGCGTTATAAAATCAATCAACGTCTCAATTTAGATACCCCCAACACTGCCGAGAATCGCGTTTTTAAACGAGAGGATTTAATTGAGATTATAAAAGAGATTATCCGTCTGAATAATAATCCTTTAGCTGAACCCGATGATATTGATTCTCTCAAGAATCGCCGTATCCGAGCGGTTGGAGAGCTTGTCCAGAATAAAGTGCGTGTGGGTTTTCTAAGGCTAGAGCGGATTGTCCGTGATAGAATGGCGGTAGCTGATCTTGGTAATGTGATCCCTAACCAGCTTGTTAACGCCCGTCCGATCGTGGCTGTTTTGCAAGAGTTTTTTGCCTCTTCGCAGCTCTCCCAATTTATGAATCAACCCAATCCGGTAGCCGAGATTGAGCATAAAAGAACCCTTTGCGCTACTGGTCCGGGCGGCTTAAGTCGAGAGAGGGCTGGTTTTGATGTCCGTGATGTTCATACCTCTCACTACGGAAGGATTTGTCCGGTGGAGACGCCAGAGGGTTCCAACATCGGATTGGTGGGCTTTTTGGCTACCTATGCGCGTATTAATGAATATGGCTTTATCGAGACCCCCTATCGTAAGGTTGTTTATGAAAATGGCAAGGTTAGGGTGAGTAATCAGATTGAGTGGTTAGATGCGGCTGATGAAGAGAGAGCTATCATTGCACCGGCTTCTACCCGGGTGAGCGAGGATGGTTATATCACTGAGAAAAAGCTAATAGTTCGTAAATACGGGGAACCTAAAATAGAGAGCGTCGAGAAAATAGACTACATTGATGTCTCGCCAATGCAAACCATAGCGGTTTCGACATCACTTATCCCCTTTATTGAGCATGATGATGCAGCAAGGAGCTCAATGGGTGCCAATATGATGAAGCAAGCCGTGCCTGTCCTGGAGCCGGAAGCCCCTGTGGTTGGTACAGGTATGGAAGCGATAGTAGCCAGTAGTTCAGGACATCTCATTTTAGCTCCTGAAGATGGCGAGATTGTTGAGGCTAGCGCCGATAGAATCACCCTTCTTACCAAGAAGAATGAAAAAAAGACTTTTTATCTGCAGAAGTTTGTGCGTTCTAATCAAGCCACCTGTATTCATCAGCGTCTCCGCTGTAAGACTGGTGATAAAGTGAAGAAAGGCGACCTCCTTGCAGATTCTAACTCTACGGATAATGGGGAATTAGCATTGGGCCAGAATCTGCTGGTTGGTTTTCTTTCTTGGTATGGCGCCAATTATGAAGATGCCATTATCCTCTCGGAGAGGTTGGTGAAAGATGATATTTTTAGTTCAATCCATATTGAGAAATACTCCATTGAAGTTAGGGAGACAAAATTGGGTCCTGAGGTGATTACCCGCGACATTCCCAATGTCGGTGAAGAGGCGCTTGCCAATCTTGACGAGATGGGTATCGTTCAGATAGGTGCTGAGGTGGAAGCAGAGGATATCTTGGTGGGCAAGATTTCGCCCAAAGGTGAGACCGAACCAACCGCAGAAGAGAGATTGTTAAGGGCGATTTTTGGCGAAAAAGCCAAAGATGTCCGTGATTCTAGTTTACGACTACCTTATGGTGAGAAGGGCAAGGTGGTAGATATTAGAATTTTTGATAAGGAGAAGGGCGATGAGTTGCCAGCGGGTGTAAATCAGATGGTTGAGGTTTGGGTGGCTCAGCTTAGAAAAATCTCTGTGGGTGATAAGTTGGCGGGCCGCCATGGTAACAAGGGGGTAATTTCAGCCATCGTCCCGCTGGAAGATATGCCATTTTTAGAAGATGGTACGCCGCTAGATATTATTCTTAATCCTCTGGGAGTGATTTCAAGAATGAATTTAGGGCAGATTATGGAGACAATTCTTGGTTGGGCGGCGGATAAACTGAATTATAGAGTTGCTTCGCCGGTCTTTCAGGGAATTTCTCTTTCGGAGATCGCCCAAGAGTTAGAGAAGGCGGGGTTGCCTAAAGATGTAAGGGTAAGACTCTATGATGGCTTTACAGGTCTGCCTTTTGAAGAGAAGGTGACAGTGGGTAAAATCTATATGTTGAAACTAAACCATCTGGTAGATGACAAGATGCATGCTCGTTCGATCGGGCCCTACTCAATGGTGACCCAGCAGCCTCTTGGAGGCAAGGCTCAGTTTGGTGGGCAACGTTTCGGCGAAATGGAGGTTTGGGCGCTTGAGGCCTATGGTGCTGCCCACATACTTCAAGAAATGCTTACCATCAAATCTGATGATGTGGTGGGGCGCTCTAAAGCTTACGAAGCTATCATCAAAGGTGAGCCCATCCAGAAACCCTCTATTCCTGCCTCTTTTAATGTGCTTGTTAAAGAGTTGCAATCATTAGGGTTGGCGGTAAGGCTTTATAATCTAGCAGAGAATAAGTTTGTGCGCTTAAAAGACGAGAGCCTTGAGCATGCCAAACGGATTCGTAATGTAGTAGCCGCAAGTCAAGCCAGGGAGCCTTCGCGCGAGGAAGTAGAATTGCTTGATGAATTTGAGGAGATTGAGCCGACAGTAGAGATTGAAGGTTTACCTCAGAAAGAGTTAAGCCAAGAGAAGGACTCCACGGAGAAACCCTCCCAAGAAGTTGAAAGTCTTCTTAGTAACAATAATTAAATTAAGGAGTTTTTATGATGGAGGAGACAAAGCTGCTTTCCTCAAAGATACCTAAAAATAAGGAGGATCAAGAGAGCGGATTGGCTGTAGATTTTTCTCAGTCTCCTAAGGAAAGGGAGCAAGGAAAAAAGCCTCAGGAGACTCCGCCCGCGTTAAACGATCAAGAGAGGTTTGACGCTCTGGGTATTGCTGTGGCCTCGCCGGACGAGATTCTTTCCTGGTCTTACGGAGAGGTTTTGAAACCGGAAACAGTCAACTACAGAACTCTCAAACCAGAAAGGGATGGTCTTTTCTGTGAGCGTATTTTTGGACCGGTGCGAGATTTTGAATGTTATTGCGGCAAATATAAGAAGGTGAGATATAGAGGTGTTATTTGCGACAAGTGTGGCGTGGAGGTTACGCGCTCCTTGGTGCGTCGTGAGCGGATGGGGCATATTAATTTGGCAGTCCCTGTAGCGCACACCTGGTATGTAAAAGGCGCGCCTTCGGTGATCGCTACTGTCCTTGATATTCCGGTCGGTGATTTAGAGAGGGTTGTCTACTTTGCTGCTTTTATTATTCTTTCGGTGAATGAAGAATTGCGAAAAGAGCTCTTAAAAGATTTAGAGCGGGAGTATAGAGAGTTTAAGGAGAAGAAGATTGAGAACCCCAACATAAAACCAGAGGAGGTAGAAGCTACCTATAGAGAAACCAGACAGGAGTTGCTTTCGCTTGCTCCTTTAAAGACTCTTTCGGAGAATCAATATTATAATATCTCTCTTAAATATGGCAATCTGGTTAAAGTGGGGATTGGCGCTGAAGCCATCCTGGAGCTGTTAAGAAGGGTTGATGTTGATAAGGCAATTAGAGCATTAGAAGAAGAGTTGAAAAAGACTGTTGGACAGAACAAAAAGCGCCTTTTTAAGAGACTGAAGGTTTTGCGCTCTTTTAAAGAGAACCAAATTTTACCCGAATATCTTATTCTAACTAAATTGCCGGTTTTGCCGCCGGATTTGCGACCAATGGTCCAACTGGATGGTGGTCGTTTCGCGGCTTCTGATTTGAATGACCTTTATCGACGCGTCATCAATCGTAACAACCGTCTTAAGAGACTTTTGAATCAAGGAGCGCCTGAAGTGATTGTCCGAAACGAGAAAAGAATGCTTCAAGAAGCGGTTGATGCCCTGATTGATAATGAGACAAGGCATGGGCGGCAGCCAGCGGCTACAGTCTCGGGGAAGCGCAAGCTTCGTTCTCTCTCCGATATGCTTAGAGGGAAGCAGGGTCGCTTTCGCCAGAATCTGTTGGGTAAGAGAGTAGACTATTCCGGTCGTTCGGTCATTGTTATTGGGCCTAAACTGAAGATTGATGAATGCGGCTTACCCAAAATTATGGCACTTGAGCTTTTCAAGCCCTTTATCATCGGCCGTTTAATCAGTGAGGGGTATGTTCATAATGTGAAAAATGCCAGCCGGATGATAGAGAAGGAAGAGCCTGTGGTTTGGGATATCCTGGAGAGCATTGTGAATAATCATTATGTACTTCTCAATCGCGCCCCTACCCTCCATCGCCTTGGCATCCAGGCTTTTAAGCCGGTCCTGATTGAGGGTAAGGCTATTCAGGTCCATCCTCTGATTTGCGAAGCGTTTAATGCTGATTTTGATGGTGATCAGATGGCTGTGCATGTACCTCTGTCGGAGCAAGCCAAATACGAAGCAGAACATATTATGTCTTCTAGGAATAATTTTCTCAAACCGGCTTCTGGCGAACCGACTGTCTCGCCTAGACAGGATATGGTTCTGGGTCTTTACTATCTTACAGAAATTGTAAAGGGCAAAAAGGGAGAAGGTAAAATTTTTGCCTCGCCCAATGAAGCAATTGTTGCTTATGAGAATTCACTGATTGATATTACTGCCAGAATCAAGGTCAAAATTGGGGAGGAATTGTTGGAGACCTCGGTGGGTAGAATTATTTTTAACAGTTATCTACCAGCGGACTACCCATTTGTCAATGAACTTGTGGAGAAGAAGAAGATAAGAAAGATTATTTCAGAGATTTTCCAGCGCTATGGCAAAGAGGTGGTGGCAGACATCTTGGATGCTCTTAAAGATTTAGGCTTTAAATATGCAACAGTTTCAGGGGCTACTTTCTCAATGGACGATTTGATGACTCCTGCCGATAAAGAGAAAATCTTAAAAGAAGCTGAAGTAGAGCTTGCCACCATTGATCGTCAGTACAACCGCGGTCTTATTGCGGACGAGGAAAGGTACCAGAAAATCATTGAGCTTTGGATGGAGACTACTGCAAAGATTCAGAAGTCGATGCTTACTAACTACAATAAGCAAACTGCGATTTACAAAATGATACTTTCCGGAGCTAGAGGCTCTGTGGCTCAGCTTGTCCAAATGGCAGGAATGAAGGGTTTAATGGTAGATCCTGCGGGCAATATTATTGAGTTGCCCATTCGTTCCAATCTTAAAGAGGGGCTTAATGTCTTTGAGTACTTTATTTCTACACACGGCTCTCGTAAGGGTCGTACGGATACAGCACTCAGGACTTCTGAATCAGGGTATTTGACCCGCCGCTTAATTGATGTGGCTCAGGATATTATTATTACCATAGAGGATTGTGGCGCTCAGGAAGGCTTGACCATTGATGCTAGTGAGAGCGAGATAGTCTCTGAAACATTTTCTCAAAGACTCTCGGGTAGAGTCTTAAACGAGGATCTCCTGCAATATAAGAGAGGTACCTATATCACCGATGAAATTGCTAGGGAGATTGAGAAAGCGGGTATAGAGAAGGTTAATGTGCGTTCGGTGATTTATTGTAAGGCGCCCTTTGGTGTCTGCCAGAAGTGTTACGGTAAGGATTTGGCTACCGGCGAGCTGGTCTCCTTGGGTGCAGTAGTGGGTATTATGGCGGCACAAGCTATTGGCGAACCCGGTACTCAGCTTACTATGAAAACATTCCATATGGGAGGTGTTGCAGGTGTGGATATTACCACTGGTCTGCCAAGGGTAGAAGAGCTGTTTGAGTGTCGTACGCCTAAAAATCCTGCTGTTTTGGCAGAGATTGCTGGTTTGGCCAGTGTCGATCACAGAGAAGGGGTAAACATTATTACCATCACCTCGCCAGACTATGAAAGTGAAGAATACAAGTTGAAGAAAGGGGTAAAGTTAGCGGTTAAAAACGGAGACAGAGTGAAGCCTAAAGATATCTTATATAGCGAGGAAGAGAGAGTGGTAAGAGCAGGGTTTGAGGGGGTGGTGGAGATAAAAGACGAAAGTCTTATCCTAAGGAGTTTGCATAAGAGGATGCGAAGGTATGAAGTGCCGGAGAATATAGAGTTAAAGGTGAGTTCAGGAGAGATGGTGGAGGTGGGAAGACAGCTGACCGAGGGTCATTGGGATTTGACATCGGCCCTAAAAATTGTTGGTAAATCTCGTTTAGCAAGCTATATCATTCGCGAGATCAAGAGTATTTATACCTCCCAGGCCCAAAATATCAGCGATAAACACCTAGAGATAATTTTGAGACAGATCTTCTCTAAAATGAAAATTCTTCAGCCGGGTGATTCGGAGTATCTTGTGGGCGATATTGTCTCGGCAAAAGAGGTAGAGAGAGTCAACCTAGAGCTGGCTAAGAAGAATAAGAGGAAGGTGGTGGCAGAGCCTATGATTATGGGGATTACCAAGGTAGCCTTAAAGACCGACTCTTTCCTGTCAGCTGCTTCTTTCCAGGAGACTATCAATGTTCTGATAGAAGCAGCGGTAGAGGCGAAGATTGATAGATTGCGTGGTCTGAAGGAGAATGTAATCATTGGTAGGCTCATTCCAGCCGGTACAGGCTTTAAGGTCGAGGATTATGCTCAGTAAAAAGGGTTGCTCGCTATATTGATTTTTGCTAATATCAATTGTAAATGCCCACAATTAATCAGCTTGTAAAAGCCAGTAGACAATCCAAGAAAAAGAGAAGAAAGACGCTTGCCTTAAAGCGTGTCTTTAATTATCTGAAGAATAAAGCCTATTTTCTGAAAAAGGGCGCGCCGCAAAAAAGAGGTGTCTGTATTAAGGTAGGTACTACTACTCCCAAAAAACCGAATTCGGCACTAAGAAAATTCGCCCGTGTCAAACTCTCTTCAGGAATGGAGGTTAATGCCTACATTCGAGGTGAGGGACATAATCTTCAGGAACACTCAGTGGTCTTGATTCATGGAGGCCGCGTTAAGGATTTGCCAGGAATGCGTTATCGTATTATCCGTGGTAAGTTAGACACAGCTGGAGTTGAGAAGCGGCGGCAGGGTCGTAGCCTTTACGGAACCAAGAGACCAAAGGGTTAATTATGAGAGGTAAACCGTATTACAAAAAGAGGATGTTAGCCGCGGATGAGCGTTTCAATTCTCCGATCGTGAGTAAATTTATTAATATGGTGATGAGGAATGGTAAAAAGAAGGTGGCAGAGAAGATAGTCTATAGAGCTTTAGAAAAAGCCTCAGAGGAGCTTAAAAAAGAACCGCTTGAGGTTTTAGACACTGTTCTGAAAAATGCGGGTCCTCTTCTAGAAGTACGGCCACGACGGATCGGTGGAGCAAACTATCAAGTGCCGATTGAGGTGTCGCCAGAGAGGCGGATTACTTTAGCGTTGCGCTGGGTTATTCAGATTTGCCGTGATCGTCAAGGTAAAAGTATGGAGGAGTTTTTGGCAGAGGAGCTGGTGAATGCTTACAAAAATCAGGGAGCAGCTATTAAGAAAAAGGAGGATACCCACAAGATGGCTGAAGCCAATCGCGCTTTTGCTCATTTGGCGCGCTTTTAATCCCATTTTCAACTAATCTTTTTAGAATTAGAAATATTTTTAGATTAAGATGGCAAGAGAATATTCTTTAGAGAGAGTACGCAATATCGGTACAATTGCCCATATTGATGCCGGCAAGACTACTGTTACGGAGGCGATTTTGTATTTGACCGGTAAAGTGCATAAGATAGGAGAGGTTCATGAAGGGGAAGCCACTATGGACTGGATGGAACAGGAGAAAGAACGAGGCATTACTATCACCTCGGCCGCCACTACTTGTTTTTGGAAGGAGCATCGTATTAATATCATTGATACACCGGGCCATGTTGATTTTACTGTAGAGGTAGAGAGATCGCTAAGGGTCTTAGATGGAGCAGTGGTTATTTTTGATGGCAAGATGGGTGTGGAGCCTCAATCAGAGACAGTCTGGCGCCAGGCTGATAAGTATTCTGTCCCCCGTATCTGCTTTATTAACAAAATTAATCAGACCGGCGGCGATTTTTACAAATCGTTAGAATCAATTCGCAAGCGCCTTTCGGCTAATTCTTATCCTATCCAGTTGCCCATCGGTTTTGAGCAAAATGTCAGGGGTGTAGTAGATTTGGTAACCAGAAAAGCTTATGTTTATGAACATTATACCGATAAAAAACTGAGAGAAGAGGAAGTGCCGGCAGAAATGAAGGAGACGGTAGAGAAATACCGCGGGGAGCTTTTAGAGAAGGTCTTAGAGGCAGACGATACCCTGATACTTAAGTATCTTGAAGGAGGAGAGATTACTGAGGAAGAGTTTAGGTTGGCGATTAGAAAATCAGTGTTAAAAGGTGATTTTTTTGCAGTGTTGGGTGGGGATGGTCGTGGCGTGATTGTTGAGACCTTGCTTGATGCCATCGTTGATTATCTGCCCTCTCCCTTTGATTTACCACCAGCCAAAGGCGTTAATCCCAAGACCGATGAAGAGGTAGAGATAGAGGCTTCGGATAGCGGTCCCTTTGCAGCCTTGGCTTTTAAAGTGGCAGCTGATCCGTTTGTTGGCAAATTAATCTTCTTTAGGGTTTATCGGGGGCATCTACCTGCCGGCTCCTATGTGTTAAACACCCGCACGGGCAATAAGGAGCGATTGGGCAGAATTGTAAGAATGCATGCCAACAATCGCGAAGATGTAGGCGAGGTGTTTGCTGGTGAGATTGCGGCGGCTGTCGGTCTTAAAGATACGAAAACAGGCGATACTCTCTCTGATCCGGCTCATCCGGTGGTTTTAGAATCGATCAGTTTTCCGGCGCCGGTGATTTCTGTAGCCATTGAGCCCAAGACCAAGGCTGATCAGGATAAGATGAGTTTAGCTCTCGTCCGACTGGCTGAGGAAGATCCCACCTTCAATATGCGTTTTGACCAAGAGACAGGTCAGACAGTGATCGCGGGTATGGGTGAGCTTCATTTGGAGATTATCGTGGATCGTATGAAGAGGGAGTTTAAGGTTGAGGCTAATGTAGGCAAGCCAGAGGTTGCTTTTAGAGAGACCTTTACAAAGAGGGTGACCCAAGAGGGTAAATATATTCGTCAAACAGGCGGTCGGGGTCAGTACGGCCATGTCTTCTTGGAGCTTATTCCTACTGAGAGAGGTTCAGGTTTTGTTTTTGAAAATAAAATCGTTGGTGGTGCTATTCCCAGAGAATTTATTCCGGCTGTAGAAGCAGGTGTGCGGGAAGCGATGGAGAAGGGAGTCTATGCTGGTTATCCGGTGGTGGATTGCACAGTCGTCTTGTATGATGGCTCTTACCACGAGGTGGATTCTTCAGAGCTTGCCTTTAAGATTGCTGCTTCATTGGCGTTTCAAGAAGGGATGCGCAAGGCGGATCCTGTTCTGCTTGAGCCAATAATGAAGGTCGAGGTGATCACTCCGGAGGAATTTATGGGAGATGTGATGGGTGATATTAATTCTAAACGCGGGCAGATTTTGGAGCTGGGCGAACGAGGGAACGCCCGCACTGTGCGGGCACTGGTGCCTTTACAGTCAATGTTTGGCTATGCTACTACCTTAAGGTCAATGACCCAGGGTCGGGCCAGCTATACGATGGAATTCTCTCATTATGAACAGGTGCCTACCCAGATTGCTGAAGAGATAAAGATGGGCAGAACTGCTGGTAGGCGATAACTTTTAAAAATATTTTCATTTTAATCAATTTGGTGTAAAGTAAGGCTGTGGCTGATGCTTATTTAGAAATTATAAAAGCCCGCCAAGAAAAGCTCGCAGAGATCAGAAAACGAGGGATTGATCCTTATCCAGTCTCTTGTCGGCGAACCCACACTATTTTAGAAACCCGCCATCTTTACGAGAAAAAAGTAGAGTCAAACCAAAAGCTTATCCTTGCAGGTAGGCTGAGAGCTTTTCGCAGACAAGGTGGTTTGATTTTTGCGGATCTTCAAGATGCCACCGGGAGAATTCAACTCCTTTTTAAGAAAGATTTCTTAAAGGCTTCTGATTTTGAAAACTTAGAACTTTTGGATATCGGTGATTTTTTGGAGGCCGAGGGCAGTTTGATGACTACCAAAAAAGGCGAGCTCACCTTACTTGTAAAGAACTGGCGGCTTCTTTGCAAGAGTCTCTTGCCGTTGCCAGAGAAATGGCATGGGCTTAAAGATATTGAACAGCGCTATCGCGAACGCGAGTTAGATCTTTTAATGAACAAAGAGGTGTTCACACTCTTTGTTCACAGAACAGAGATTATTCAGAATCTGAGAACCTTCCTGATTGATAATCGCTTTTTGGAGGTGCAGACTCCTATTCTCCAAAGCATTCCTGGCGGCACCAACGCGCGACCTTTTGTTACCCATTACAATGCTTATAATACTGATGTTTACCTAAGGATAGCGCCTGAGCTTTATCTAAAAAGGCTGCTTGTTGGTGGTTTTGAGAGAGTGTTTGAGTTTGCGTCTTGTTTCCGCAATGAAGGCGTAGATGCTGTTCATAATCCAGAGTTTATCAACCTGGAATTCTATGTTGCTTATTGGGATGAAGAAAAGCTTATGGATTTTACAGAGGATTTGTTGATTAGCGTCACTGAAAAATCTCTCGGAAAGCCGCGAATTTTTAGAGGCAATAAAGAGATAAAACTTAAGAAGCCTTTTTTACGCAAAGAATTTCTGGAGGTAGCCAACGGTAAGGAATCGGACCAGGCTCTCAAAGAGGCGATTAGAAAGATAGAGGAGCCCACCTTTATCCTTCATCATCCCACTAAGATGATTCCCCTTGCTAAAAGGTCAGTAAACCCAGATTATGTCCGGAGTTTCCAGCTAGTCATTGGAGGAATAGAATTGGTGAAGGCTTTCTCTGAATTGAATGATCCTCAAGACCAAAGGCGCCGTTTCTTAGAGCAAGAGAAGTTGCGGGCTGCCGGTGACGAAGAGGCTCAAAGACTGGACGAGACTTTCTTGCGCGCCTTAAACTATGGTATGCCGCCGGCCGCTGGCTTTGGTATGGGAATTGAAAGGTTGCTCATTCTTTTACTGAATAAAAATTCTATAAGAGAGGTTTTACTCTTTCCTTATATGAGACCCAAAGAAGATGCTGGATATCAAGTTTATTCGTAACAATAAAGAAGAGATTGAGAGAGGTATTGCTAGCAAAGGCTATGATCCCGAGATGGTTGCAGAGGTGCTAGCCCTAGATCGAGATGTGCGGCGTTTGCAGCATGATTTAGAACAGCGGCAAGCGCGGCTCAAGAGCCTTTCGGCTGAGATTGCCAAACAGTTTGGTCAGAAGAAATTAGAGTTGATAAAAGAAGCCACAGAGCTTTCTAAGACTATATCGGAGAAAAAACCTGAACTGACAGAGGTAAAGAGTAAGTTTCATCAGCTGATGCTGAGACTGCCTAACCTACCCGCTAAGGATGTCAAACTGGGCAAAGAGAGTGCAGAGAATGAGGTTGTACGTTCTTTTTCCCAGCCTAAGAAATTTGATTTTCCAGTCAAAGACCATTTAGAACTTGGCGAGGCCCTCTCTCTGATTGATGTCAGGAGAGGTGCAAAAGTGGCGGGTAGCCGTTTTGCTTTTTTACGGAGCGAGGCGGTTGTTTTGCATTTCGCTCTTATTAATTTTGCCTTTGCCAAGCTTATGAAGGAAGGCTTTATCCCTGTGTTGCCGCCGGAGCTGGTTAATGAACGGACGGTGCTGGGTACTGGTTATCTTCCTTTAGGTGAAGAGGAGGTCTATAGAACCTCTGATGATCTTTATTTGATAGGCACCGCTGAGCTTCCCCTTATTGGTATGCATCAGGATGAAGTGCTGGAAGCAGACAAGTTGCCTTTAAGATATGTAGGTTTTTCTTCAGCCTTCAGGCGGGAGGCGGGCTCTTATGGTAAAGACATTCGGGGTATTTTTCGGATGCACCAATTTGAAAAGGTGGAGATGGTCTCTTTTGTGTTGCCAAAAGATTCTGAGAAAGAATTAGAATTTTTCTTAAGTCTGGAAGAGAGCATTATGCAGGAATTAAAGATTCCCTATCGGGTGGTCAAAATGTGTACTGCTGATTTGGGTGTTCAGGCGGCTAAAAAATATGACATTGAGGCCTGGCTACCTTCACAGAACTGCTATCGAGAAACCCATTCTACTTCTTCTACTACTGACTTTCAGAGCCGCCGCTTAAATATTCGCTATCGTGATACAGATGGTAGGGTAGAGCTTGTGCATACCTTAAACGGGACAGTGGTGGCGATTGGTCGGATGCTGATCGCTATTTTTGAGAATTATCAGCAAAAAGACGGCAGCATAGAGATACCCGAGGCTTTAAGGCCTTATTGTGGATTTAGAAAGATAGAGCCTCTTCTTTAAGGTAAAACATTTATTTTTTCTTTAGAATCTGGCATCTTTAGATTAGTATGCGACTTCCTTTTTTTAATTCGGCTAAAAAAGCTGAGAACAGACCGCTGAGCAAGGCGGAGAGGGTTTTTGTTGGTAGAGTAGCTGCTTTTGAGGAGAAATTTAATACTTGGCCGGACGAGAGATTAAAGAGCAAGACTGTTGAGTTTAGGGAAAGATTGACAGAAAGAAGAACCCGGTTAGGAAGAGAAGCTGGTAAAGAGGAAATCATAAAGGCAGAAGATGAATTTTTAGACGAGATTTTAGAAGAGGCGTTTGCACTTGTGCGCGTGGCCGCCAAGAGAACCCTCGGTGAAAGACATTATGATGTTCAGCTTCTCGGAGGCAAGGTGTTGTATGAAGGTAAAATTGCGGAGATGAAGACCGGCGAAGGCAAGACCCTGGTTGCTTCTTTAGCTTTGTATCTTAATGCCCTGTCTGGCAGAGGCGCTCATCTGGTTACCGTCAACGATTATCTTGCTCGCCGAGATGCCGGTTGGATGGGGCCTATTTATCATCTGTTGGGTCTTTCGGTAGCGGCAATTGGCCATGAAACCTCCCTGCTTTATGATCCTGCGGCTAAAGACGGCGAACATATCGATGAGCGCCTGTTACATTTTCGAAGAATCTCCCGCAAAGAGGCTTATCTTGCGGATATTACTTATGGTACGAATAATGAGTTTGGCTTTGATTATCTAAGGGATAATATGGCTATCTCTTTGGGCCAGTGTGTGCAAAGAGATTTAAACTTCGCCATTGTCGATGAGGTAGATTCTATCCTCATTGACGAAGCCCGTACGCCCTTAATTATCTCGCGGCCAGCCGAGGAATCGACTTCTTTGTATGAGAAATTTGCCCAGTTTGTCCCTAGGCTGAAACCCTCTGAGGATTATATTGTTGATGAGAAAGAAAAACATGTGGCTATTACTCCCTCAGGTATTGCCAAAATGGAGCAGTTTTTGGGAGTTAAGAATCTTTATGAAGCTCAAAGTGCTCAGCTTGCTCACCATCTGGAAGAAGCCCTCAAGGCCCATGCTCTTTTTAAGCGGGATAGAGATTATGTGGTAAAAGATGGCGAGATTGTGATAGTGGACGAGTTTACCGGTAGACTAATGCCGGGCCGGCGCTACTCTGAGGGTTTGCATCAGGCACTGGAGGCTAAGGAGGGTGTTCGCGTCCAGCAAGAATCCGATACCCTGGCCACCATCTCTTTCCAAAACTTTTTCAGACTCTATCGCAAATTGGCAGGAATGACAGGTACAGCCAAGACTGAAGAAGAAGAGTTTTGGAAGATTTATGGTTTAGAGGTGGTAGTAGTTCCTACCAATAAGCCGATGATTAGGGTGGATTTTCCGGATAAGATCTATAAGACCGAGGAGGCGAAATGGCAGGCGATTGCGGAGGATATTGAAAAGCGACATAAAAAGGGTCAGCCAGTGCTTGTAGGTACGGTTTCCATTGAAAAAAATGAAATGCTCTCGCTTAGATTGCGCCGCAGAGGGGTTAAACATGAGGTTTTAAACGCCAAGAATCATGAAAGAGAGGCAGCGATTATCGCCAAAGCCGGTAAAGTGGGAGCAGTGACAGTGGCTACCAATATGGCGGGTCGAGGCACAGATATCAAAGTGGAGAAAGAGGTATTAAAACTGGGTGGTTTACATGTGATTGGCACAGAAAGACACGAAGCGCGCCGTATTGACAATCAGTTAAGAGGTCGGACTGGTCGCCAAGGCGATCCTGGTTCTACCCAATTTTATGTTTCCTTAGAAGATGATTTGATGCGCGTTTTTGGTGGTGAAAGAGTGAAGAGATTGATGACCCTTTTGAGAGTGCCGGAAGAAGTGCCGATTGAATCAAAGATGGTTTCTAAAGCTATTGAATCTGCCCAGAAAAAGGTTGAAGGGTATAATTTTGATATCCGCAAACATGTGGTGGAATACGATGATGTGATGAATAAGCATCGTACGCGGATATATAGTGAAAGGCGACAGATTCTAGAGGGTAAAGATCTCAAAGAGAAGATCCTTCAAACTCTCAGTGAAGAGATCGCTAAGCTTTGGCAGATCTATAGTAATCAAACGGATGGCGCACAAAGATTTACTGATGAGATAAACGCTATTACCGGCAGAGGGTTAAAAACCTTAAATTCTGAAGAAGAGGCTAAAGAGATCCTTTACAAAGCCTATGAAGAGAAAGAGGCAAGGTTGGGTAAACAGCCGATGCGAGAATTTGAGAGGTTGATTATGTTGCAGGCGATAGATATGCTTTGGGTAGAACATCTAAACTCAATGGAGGTCTTACGACACAGCGTAGGGTTGGTAGGTTATTCCCAAAAAGATCCTCTGGTAGAATATAAACACAAAGCTTATCTGCTCTTCAATGAGCTTACAGAAGGTATTAAGAGGCTTACTTTGGAATTACTGTTTAAGGCTGAGTTAGGACCCTATTATTCACCAGTCGAGGGCGCTGTTGAGCGTGGACCTTCGGAAGAGCTAACTGCGGGTGCTATTACTAAACCAGAAGAAATACTTGAAGAGGAGGAAGGCTTTCAAGACCAGTCTTCGGCGGTGGCAGCAACTGAGCAAGCTGCTGCCCAGGAGGGAGTTAGAATCTCTATCCGCTCTAAAAATCAAGGGTTGGCTTTTACCCCTCATCCTTCTTCTCTGCAAAATCCAGTTAAGAAGCATCCGGGTAGAAACGATCCTTGCCCTTGTGGCAGTGGTAAGAAATATAAACGCTGCTGTGCACCTAAATTTGGTTAACTCCCTGGAGATTGGGGCACTTCTGCTTTCTTAGACAGCAATTGTTCTTTGGTTTTATTATTTTCCGTAAGACTGCTATAATTTGAGAAAGTTTAAAGAAAATTTTTTCAATGAGTAATAAAAGCCAATTTCCTCTCTTTTCAAAAAATTCTACCCCTTTGCACTTCCGGTCAAAAGGGGTAGAGTCAGCAGAAGAGATAACTTTACCCCTCGGGGTTTCTCTGAGGGCTTTTATTCGGGACCGGCAGCGTCTACTTCTTGTGAAAAGTAGGAGCGAGGTGGAGGGAGTGTCTAATTTTTGGGAAGTGCCGGGTGGTGAGATTAGGGTGGGCGAGGAACCAAAAGAGGCTCTAAAACGAAGGCTAGAGGAAGAATTGGGTATCCCGCCCTCTTCTCTAGCTATTCACTTTCCTCTACTTGTAAGTAGCTTTTTTGACCAGAGAGAGCGATTTATTGTTTTTATTGGTTGGCACTGTACGCTTTTACCTGGCACCAAAATTGTCCCCGCCCCTCAAATTGAGGATTGGCGATGGCTTACCCAAGAGATGCTTAAAGACTTGCCGCTGGGTAATCTGAAAGAGCTGCTTTCTCTTTTCTATTGGCAGCAAGCTCAAGCTTTAGGAATTGATCCAAGGACAGGTCTTACTGCTGACCTGGAAAATTTTCGAGAAGAATGGCCAAAAAGATAAAGCCCCTTAGAGAAATGAAGTCTTTTAGCATTTAAATGATCGAGTTTAAAAATATCAATAAAATCTACGGGAAAAATATCTGTGCTTTAAAAAACATCAGTTTTCGGATTGAGAGGGGAGAATTTGTGACCATTGTCGGCCCTTCAGGGGCAGGTAAGTCCACCCTTATTAGGCTGTTGATCTGTGACGAAAGACCAACCAGTGGCGAGATCTATGTTGCGGGCAGAGAGATTACCCATCTTTCCTGGCGAGAGCTACCCTTTTATCGACGCAAAATCGGCGTGATTTTTCAGGATTTTAAGCTGTTGCCTCAGAAGACAGTAGTAGAGAATGTTGCCTTTGCCCTGGAGGTCTCTGATACTTCACCAGGAGAGATTGCCAGGAAGGTACCTTTAATTTTAGATTTGGTAGGTCTTTCGAATCGGATGAATAATAAGCCGGACGAGCTTTCCGGCGGTGAGAAACAGCGGGTCTCTATTGCCCGGGCGCTTGTCCACACCCCTAAGATTCTCATCGCCGATGAACCTACCGGCAACCTTGATCCTCTAAGCACCTGGGAGATTATTGAACTGCTTTTTAAAATTAACAAACGCGGCACCACTGTGATTCTTGCCACCCACGATAAAGAGATAGTAGATACCTTAAATAAAAGAGTGGTTACTATTAAAAATGGTCAGCTTATCTCTGACCAAGAAAAAGGTAAATATATTCTTTAAAAAATGTCTTTTTTAGCTTTCTTTCGCATCATCAAAATGGGTTTTCAGGGTTTTTGGCGCAACCGCCTACTCTCTTTGGCAGCGGTTTTAATTATGACACTTACCCTGCTTATTATCTCTATCTTTGTGGCTTTGAATTCCATAGTTGATGCCGCGGTGAAAAATCTTCACGAGAAAATTGACCTGGTGATCTTCTTTAAAGATGAGGCAAGCGAGGAGGAGATTTTGCAGTTAAAAAGGGTGCTTGCCAATCAGCCTGAGACAAAAAGTATTACCTATGTCAATAAACAAGAAGCCGAAGCCCGCTACCGCAGTCGCTACAAGAATGATCCTACGCGGCTTAGTTCGCTAGAGATTACCGGTAATGTTTTGCCACGCAGCCTAGAGATTAAAGCAGAGCCACCTGAGGCGTTGGAAAAACTCGCTAAAATCGCAAGTAGCGAGCAGTTTAAAGATCTTATTTTGTCGGACAAAGGCATCTCTTACTACGAAAACAAAGCGCTCATCGAAAAACTGCTCACTTTAACAAGATTTTTGAAGATCTTCGGCATCTTAATAAGCGGCTTCTTTATTCTCGTGACAATTCTGACGGTCTTTAATACCATAAGATTGACAATCTTTAGTCGCCGTGACGAGATTGAAATTATGCGCCTGGTGGGTGCTACCGAGAGTTTTGTAAAACTGCCTTTCGCTATTGAGGGTATACTTTATGGCGTGGTAGGCACATTTTTTGCCACCATAGCCTTTTTGTTCCTTTTAAAGCTTACCCTGAATTTCTATAATCATTTAGGACCACTGGTGTTGTCTCTAGTTACCCCAATGATGAGTTATTTTAAGGAGAACTTCTTTAGGATTGTCGGTATGGAGTTAATGATTGCGGTTTTTATAGGTACCCTTTCTGCGCTCTTGGCAATTGGTAGAAGAAAAAGTTAAAATAAAAATGCAAAAATGTCTCAAAAGAGAAACCAAAAATTGAAAATCTTGTTAGTTTTACTCTCTTTATTTTTCGGCCTGGGCTTATTCTCTGCTTTTAGTGCTTACGCCGCTACTTCGCCTTCCCTGCAAGATCTGCAAAGGCAAAAACAGGAGGCGGCCAAGAAAAAAGAGCAGCTTCAGAAAGAGGAACAGGCAAAAAAAGAACAAGCCGCCCTTGTGCAGGCCGAACTAAATCGCCTGGACAAAAACATCCAAGAGACCACTGCCTTAATTGAAAAAACCAAGGGGCAGATTCAAGAAGTTAGCAGCAATATCAGTCAAACCCAAGCCGAGATTAACCAAAAAGAAGAAGAGCTGGCTTTACTGAAGGCTAACCTCAGTAATCTTATTGTCAATGAGTATACCAGTGACCCCAATAGCTTTCTTAAGGTCTTTATCTCCTCTGCGGATATCTCAGAGGCTTTTTCCGAATTTAAAAACATCCAAGCTTTTCAGAGAGAATTTCAGAATCTGGTAGACAAAGGTCAAGAGCTAAAAGATCAGCTTGAAGCTCAGAAAAAGGATCTGGAGACAAAGCTGCTTTCACTAACCGATTTAAAGAGACAGCATGAGGTGCAAAAGCAGGGATTGACGAGCCAGCAGGATTTAAAGGCAAGGGTTTTAAGCAATACTCAGCAAGAGCTATCAGAGATAAAAGCGCAAGAAGCGGAGATGGCCCGGATTGAATCAGAGCTCCAGAAAAAAATCGCCGATGTAATTGCTGAACAGATTCGCATGGCGCGTGAGGCTTCCTTAAAAGGTTTGGCTCCGGGTCCAGGTAGTGGTCAACCGGTAAGAAAAGGCCAGACCATTGGCTATGTAGGTAGCACCGGGTTTTCGACAGGTCCGCATCTTCACTTTGAAGTCAGAAACGCTGAAGGTCAGGCTATTAATCCCTCATTTCTGATCGGTGGTGGTCTACCTATTGAAGAAGGAATGTATGTGATTAGTCAGGGTTTTGGCAAGACGGATTTCTCTTCTCATTATGCAAGCGGTATTCATACGGGCATTGATTTGGCAGCGCCTATCGGTACTCCGATTAGGGTTGTCTTAGATGGCACTGTCATTTTTAGGCAATACTATGGTGGTTATGGTAACGCAGTCTTGGTTTATCATCCCGAGAGAAATCTTTACACTCTCTATGGTCATATGGTCTCGCTCTAGCTATGTCAGAAGGAGAGAATTTTTTCTTTAGCAGAGACTTTGATAGACTGGCGCTTACCGCCGAGGAGGAGAGGGAGAGACTCTATAAAAAAATAGAAGAAAAGACCAAAGAGGAGCCAAGGGAAGAAGAGACCAGTATCGAAGCGCTGCTTAAAAAAGCCTATGCTTATTTAAAAGAGTTAGAGTTTGATGGCAGTTATGAGGCTTCAAAGGCCCGCCAGGCCATTGGTTATGCGGTCAGCTTTTTAAACGAAGGCCACATCCACCAAGCCGAGTGGTTCCTTGAAAAGGGTTTAGCTTATGCTTGTGAAGCCCTAATCCTTTCTGCCAAGAGATTTGAAGCCAGCTTTGAGGTTGGCAGAGGAGAAAGGTTGTATCTTTCTCTTCAAAACGATAGAATATTAACAGGTATTTTTGGTGAAGGTGGAAATACTACCTGTGATGAGAGGCCAGCATTTTTGGTAGAATTACTTTCTAAGGCAAAACTTGTTAATACAGAGAGCTTTAAAGAAGATCGCGACCCTTCTATCAGCTGGCTTTATCAGGAATTCTTTAAAGAGACCTACCAGGGAGAAAATTATACCTTAACCATTTTTGCCCGCTCTCATGGTCATGGCTATGAGGAATATGCAGAGATTAAATTTCTAAAAGAAAAAGAAGCAAGAGACTTTTTCGAACGAGTTAAAAGAGCTTTAAAGGGGAATATCGTTTCATCCTAAAAGATTAAACCTAAAAAGATGTTTAAAAAAATTTTTTTCACCTTGAAAAGAGCAAAGACTCCTTTCAAAATCGCAAGTTTTATGATTCTTTCGCTGACTTTGCTTCTTGGCAGTTTTTACGGAGGAGTGGCTTATGGTTTTCACAAGTCGGGAGAGCCGGCTGATTTTAAGAAAGTTGTTACCAGTGTTATCAACAGGACCAATAATCAACCCAAAGAGATTGACTTTTCGCTCTTTTGGGATGTTTGGTCACGAATTAATCAGGGGTATGCGGGTGAGGTGGATAATCAGAAGAGGGTCTATGGGGCTATTGAAGGTATGGTGGCAGCCTTGGGAGATCCTTATTCAGTTTTTCTACCACCTGCTCTGTCTAAAGACTTTAAGGATGATCTTTCAGGAGACTTTTCGGGGATTGGCGCAGAGATGGAGATGCGAGATAATAACTTAACAGTCGTAGCTCCGTTGGCTGGCTCGCCAGCGGAAAAGGCAGGGATTAGGGCAAAGGATATTGTTTTGCAAATAGACGGGATGGATGTTAATAAATATGGGTTTGGTGAAGCGATTCAGAAGATTAGAGGACCAGAAGGCACCCAGGTAACGTTGACTATTTTTAGGCCGCCCAGCGAGAAACCCTTCAATATCACCATTACCCGTCAGAAGATTCATGTTAGCAGTGTAACCTGGGAGGAGAAGAATGGTCTCTATATAGCCAGGGTGCGCCAGTTTAGTTTTGATACCGTACCATTGCTGAAGAGTCTCGCTGCGGAAATGGCGCAGAAAAATGCTGACCGCTTGATTTTGGATTTGAGGAATAACCCCGGCGGTTTTTTGGATGTGGCACAGGAGGTTTGGCGTCTCTTTTCAAATCAGGATCCCCTACTTTACCAGAAAGAGAAAGATGGTAAATTGAAGCCTTTAGGTGGCACAGGGTCAGAATCGCCATTTTTAAAGACGAAATTGGTGATTTTGGTAAATAATGGTAGCGCTTCTGCCTCTGAAATTTTAGCGGGCGCAGTCAAGGATTATAATCGTGGCAAAGTGGTTGGTGAGAAAACCTATGGAAAAGGGAGTGTTCAGGAACTTCAGGACCTCAGGGATGGCTCGAGCTTGAAGATTACTATCGCTCTTTGGTTGACACCTAATAAGGTGGAGATCAATAAGGTTGGCATTGAACCTGATTATCTGGTAGAGTTAAAGGAGGAGGATATAAAGAATAATAAAGATCCCCAACTTGAGAAAGCTATAGAGGTAGTTAAGTCGCTTTAAGGAATACTTATGGAGGTCCTCTTTTTAAAACCATTCCAAGGTATTACAGTAGGTGAAACCCATAAGGTCAAGGACGGCTATGCTAGAAATTTTCTGATTCGTCAGGGTATAGCTTTGCCTATCAATCACCCCTTGGCCCAAAAGAGACTGATGGAGCTTCGGAAGGAGGCGGCTAATAAACGCATAGAGAAGGAGAGTATCTTGAAGGCTTTAGAGGCGCAAAATGGCAAAGTTTTGACAATAACTGCTAAAATGACAAAGAGGGGAAAACTTTATGGCAGTCTTTCAGAAGAGAGAGTAGCGGCGTTGTTAGGAGTAGCCAGGGAGTACTTAGAGATGCCGGCGATCTCTGAAAAAGGAGAATATGAAGCTTATCTCAAATTTGCGGGTGAAAGGGTAGCCAAGATAAAAATTCTTCTTGAAGAAGAAAAAAAGAGTAACTAAAATAAAAATAAAAGGAGGTATGTGGCAGATAATTTTTCTCAAACACCCTCTGATGCTTCTTTGGGCAATAATCCAAACCAACAAGCCAACTCTGACGCTTCTTTTGGTAATAACAGTAGTCAGTCACCAATTAGCAATGATTCTTTAAGTACGGCCGCTCCCCCTTCTTCTTTTAACCCCTCGCCCTCCCCTGACGCCTCTCTAGATGCCATTCCTTTTGGTAGAAAAGCTTCTTATACGCCGCCGGCCAACCTGTCAGGAAACAGCAGTGATGCGGCAGTGGTAAGCAGTATGAATCCGCCAGCTGCTGCTAACCAGAGCGAGGAGTTAACATCCCCTTCTTCGTTAGCAAGTAGCGAAGGGATTTCCAATCCTTCTTCTACTCCCCCAGCCACAGGTGAAGAGATTGAGGAGTCTTATTTTGCCCAGTCTCAGACAAGCCTTCAGGGGTCTACTCCTAATACTCCCGCTATTCTACCCGCCACCCCTCCTCCTTCTGCGTCAGCCCCTCCTTCTTCGGCAACCCCCGCTATAGATACCTCTTTTATACAAGGAAGCACTCCAGCAACTCCTGTTTCTTCTGAAGATAGCACTGCCTCAAACCTAGGAGAGATAAACAATCCGTTTCCGCTGAAGAGCGAACCTACTCCTACAGGCGATTCTTCTACTACTTTACCTTCTGCCGCTCAGGCGTCTACTAGTCCAACAGGGCTTGCAGGTAGTCCTCTCAGCGAGCCTGTGCCAGAGGCTAAATCAGCAGAAAGCTCTGTCGATTTTGCTAAGGAAGCTGTGGCAGAGAGTTCAGCGCCGCCTGCTGCCCCGGGTCCTCTACCAGAGGCTGCGTCGGCTGGTCCTCAGAATCTGCCTCAACCAGTCTTTAAGACGCCTCAGAGTGGCCAGCCAGCAACGCTCTCTGCGGCAACAGAAGCAGAGGCTCAGAAGGAGGAAGGCTTCTCTCCTTCTCCAACTTCGCCGGTGAACACCGAAGGATCAGAGGTGTCTCTCGCCGAGAGCGCAAATTCTTCCTTAACCCCTCCATCTTTAGACTCAAACAATTTTGCTACCCCCACTCTTCCAAGTCAACCAACCGCTGAATTTCCCGAAGAGATGCCGCCGGTCATACCGCCACCTAACTCCAGTGTAGTGCCGGTAGTAGGAGGCGAAGAGACCCCCTCGTCTCCTTCTCAGTCTGTGCCTGCTCCTCCAGCCGAGACCCCACTCTCGGAACCTCCCAGCGAGATGCAGCCACAGGCGCCTTCCTCTTCTAGCAATCTCTTTGCAAGTCAGTCGGTTGATTCTTCTGCCAGCTCTTCGGTGATAATAAATAGAAAATCGCCGGCGGTGGGTGATGCCATTTTACCAGCATCAGTAGTGGTGCCTGGTCAACCGCCAAAAGTCTCCACGCCCAGCCAGGCCGTACCTCCTAAGAGCTCTTCTAAATCAGTCTCGCTGATCATTCTTATCCTCCTTTTGCTTTTGCTTGGTGGGGGTGGTTATTATGCCTATACCGCCGGGTATCTTGATAGTCTTCTTGCCTCGTTGCCTTTCTTGCATCGTGGCGAAGAAACAGTAGGCGAAGAGAGTATTACTTCTTCAGGCGCGCCAGGCGCTATTGCTACTTTTGAGAGCGAGACCCCAAAGGCGGAGAACGAAAAAGTTGCTCCCTCTGCCTCGTCTAGCAGTGGGGCAATTACAGCTACCAAACCTGCTCCTGAACTTTCTACGCCTGCTGGGAGGGACGAGAAGCGCAAGCAGGATATAGATAATATCGCTGAGGCGCTAGATAAATATGCAAAAGACCACCAGGGCAAGGTGCCAAAGACGAGCGGTACAGTTAACCTCGGTACCAATCCGGAAATTCTTGCCTCTTCCTTGGTTCCTAAATACCTTCTCTCTTTGCCTAAGGACCCGGGTTCTAACTATTACTCCTATGAGAGTAATGGTAGCACCTTTACCTTAACCGCTGTCCTTGAGGTAGCGAATGACCCTGAAGGTGAAAAGGTGGGAGGCAAGACCATCTATAAAGCCGAAGGTCCTATTTTAGAGAATATCAGTTCATCGCCGGATCGCGCTAACTAATTAACCAATTAAAGGAGAGTAGATAATAGTGACCAGCTTTATTTCGTTATCGGCCCTCTTTAGCCCGCAGGGGATCTGGTTGCTCCTTCTTATTCTTCTGCTCTTTTGGATTGTTTACGTTTATAATAGTTTGGTGGTGCTTAACAAAAGAGTTGATGAAGCCTGGAGCGATATCGAAGTGCAGTTAAAGAGGCGTCATGACTTAATCCCCAATCTGGTAGAGACGGTTAAGGCTTATGCAAAACACGAAAGAGAGCTGTTTGAGAAGGTGGCTAGGTTGCGCTCAGAGGCTGTGGCAGCGCGTTCCTTTTCCGAAAGGGGTCAGGCAGAGAATGCTCTTTCGGGGGCGCTTAAGACTGTTTTTGCGGTTGCGGAGGGTTATCCGGATCTTAAGGCCTCCCAAAATTTTCAAGAGCTCCAAATAGAGTTAGCGGATACTGAAGATAAGCTCCAGGCAGCGCGTCGCTTTTATAACTCCTGTGTTCGCGATTTAAACATTAGCATTGAGGTTTTCCCCAAAAATCTTCTTGCACGTCTCTTGAATATTCGGGCAAGAGAATTCTTTGAGGTGATAGATCAGGAGGAGCGGAGACCAATTCAGGTAAAACTCCACTAACATCTTTAAAAGATGAAGTCTTTCATTCTAGGTCTGGGAATTATTTTGGTGCTGGTAGGTGCCTCTTTGTTGGTCTCTTTGAAGCTGAATACAGGCCGGGTCCCTTTGGCGCCCGCCGGTTATCAGAGAGCAGAGGAAGAGTTTAGCAAGGTCTTCGAGCAGGATCTTGCTTCGGTAGCGCCTGCCGAAGGTTATCAAGACAAAGATGTTAAAAGCACGCCTTCTTTAGGTAATAAAGAGGAGCTCGCAAAAGAGCCTATCCCGATCCCCCAGGAGGGTGTCAACCAACAGGTTGCAAATCTGGTTAATCGATTCTATGAAGCCTACCGCTCTCAGCAGAGATTTGAGATTTTAGAAGAGTTGATGACCCCACCTAAAAATGAGAAAGAGCAAGAACTTTTTCTTCTTTTAAGTCAGGGCAGAGAGCAGCGTAAGGATTTTCTAGAGGGTCCTCTCTTTGCAAGTGAGGAGACCTCGTTTACCCCTAGTTCTTGGCAGATTAAAGAGCTCCTGAAAGAAGAGAAAGAGAGTCTAGAGCTTCTGATTCAAGAGGAAAAGAGCGATTCTTCCCCAATTGTCCAAAGAGAGAGAAGACTTGTTCTCATAAAAACAGCCGAGGGTAATTATAAAATAGAGGCTTATTTGTTGCCCAGAGAGCTTAGTCAATATCCTAAATATAGTGGTTTTTTTAAAGATGGCTTATTGAATTGAGCATTCTTTAGTTGCCGTTTACCAAAAAGAGAAAAATTGTTAATATCTTTGGGTAGAGATGTATAAGGAGATTGCTGCTAACAAAAGAAAATCGTTTATTCTGGTTCTTCTTATTTTTTCTTTTATTATTTTTTTCGGATGGTGGCTGGCTCACTACTTTGAGAACGAGGTCATTCTGTTTCTGGCGGTAATTATCGCCCTCTTTCATAGTCTAATTTCTTATTACTACTCAGACAAAATTGCTCTGGCTTTGGCTGGCGCTCGGCCGGTATCGGGTAGAGAGGAACCGCTCTTTGTTCATCTGGTGGAGAACCTCGCCATTACAGCGGGTCTGCCTACGCCCAAGACTTATGTTATTGAGGATAGTGCGATAAATGCTTTTGCTTGTGGTCGCAATCCTCAGACGGCGGCAGTGGCGGTGACACGGGGAGCGCTTAATAAGCTTGAAAAGGTAGAGCTGGAGGGGGTTCTTGCTCATGAGATTTCCCATGTCAAAAATTATGATATTCTGCTGGCTACACTTGTTGTAGTGCTTGTAGGGATTATCTCAATTCTCTCCGATTATTTCTGGCGATTAAGCATTTTTGGTAGGAACAGAGATGAGGAGAGGGGTGGTGTGCTTGCAGTTTTGGGTATTGTTTTAATTATTTTTGCGCCTCTGGTTGCCACCTTAATTCAGCTAGCGGTTTCACGCAGTCGAGAATATCTTGCCGATGCCGACGGCGCCTTGCTCACCCGTTTTCCTGAGGGTCTGGCTAGGGCACTAGAGAAGATAAAAAGGGAGAGTAGGCCGCTTGCCTCCGCCAGCACCGCCACTGCCCATCTCTATTTCGCCAATCCCTTTGGTAGGGCAAGGGGATATTTTGTCAGTCTTTTCTCCACTCATCCACCTATTGATGAGCGCATTAAGAGACTGAGAAAAATGCTTGCTTAAAAAATAGGGGAGATTTAGATGGCAGAGACAAAAATCTCAAAGATAGAGGCGAAAGAGCGTATTGCTAAATTACGAGAGTTGATTGATAAGTACAGATATGAATATCATGTCCATGATCGCTCTTTGGTTTCCGATGCGGTTAACGACTCTCTAAAACACGAGTTAGCGGAACTGGAAGCAGAATTCCCGGAATTTATCACTCCAGACTCGCCTACACAACGGGTAGGTGGTGAACCGCTCTCTGAATTTGCGAAGGTTAGACATCTAAGACCAATGCTTTCTCTTAATGATAGTTTTACTTTCGAGGAGCTCTCTGATTGGGAAGAAAGATTAAAAAAGCTTTTACCAAATGCAGAGTGGGATTACTTTGCAGAGCTTAAGATTGATGGACTAGCAATCTCACTGATTTATGAAGATGGTTTACTTGTTCGCGGAGCTACACGTGGCGATGGAGCAATAGGTGAAGATGTCACTCAAAATATCAAGACTATTGAGGCTATTCCGCTCAGGTTGAGAGGCGCAGTTTATCAGAAGGGCAGAGTTGAAGTGCGGGGAGAGGTTTATCTTTCTAAAGAAGAGTTTAAGAAGCTTAATCAAGAACGAGAGAAGGCGGGTCTGCCGCCCTTTGCCAATCCCCGAAACATTGCTGCTGGGAGCGTCCGCCAGCTTGACCCTAAAATCACTGCTAAGCGCCGTCTCTCTTTTATGGCCTGGGATTTATTTTTAGAGAGGGAGGTTGCTACTCATTCTGAAAAACATCAGATTTTAGAGGAGATGGGTTTTAAGGTTAATAAAAATAATCAACGCTGTGCTAGTCTTGCCGAAGTAAGAAAATTTTTGGACTATTGGCAGACCCATCGAGAAAAGCTTCCTTACGAGATTGATGGTGCAGTCATAAATGTTAATCTCGAAAGCGCCAGGGAGGCTTTGGGTGTTGTGGGTAAGGCGCCTCGGGGCTCTATTGCTTATAAGTTTGCTGCCAAAGAGGCAACCTCTGTTATCAGAGAGATTGGTCTTCAGGTGGGGCGGACTGGCATTTTGACGCCGGTAGCAGAGCTTGAGCCAGTAATTTTGGCAGGTACTACAGTTTCGCGGGCTACGCTGCATAATGCGGATGAGATAGAGAAGAAGGATATTAGGGAAAGAGACACCGTGATTATTCGTAAAGCGGGCGATATTATTCCTGAGGTAGTCAAGGTAATTTTGGAATTAAGGCCAAAAGACACGAAGCCCTTTAAGATGCCCAAAAATTGCCCGGTCTGTCACTCGTTAATAGTCCGTGATCCTGATGGAGTCTATTATCGTTGTCCCAATAAAAACTGTTTTGCCAAAAGGTTAAGAATGCTTGCCCATTTTGCCGGCAAAAACGGTTTAGATATCGAGGGATTGGGTCCCAAGATTATTGAACAGCTCTTTAATGCAGGTCTGATTCGCGACGCTTCTGATATCTTTGAACTTAAGGAGGGCGATGTTGAACCCCTTGAGCGTTTTGCAGAGAAGTCGGCTCACAATCTGGTAAGTGCAATTTCTGCTCGTAAAAAAGTCTTGCTTTGGCGCCTATTAACAGCTCTGAGCGTCCCCCGTGTAGGCGGAGAGACAGCTAGAGATTTAGCTTTCTTTATTGAACATAAAGCCAAACTACCCAAGGCTTATACCCCTCATCGTCTTCTGGAAGCAGTTAGAAACTGGCAGGAGGCAGACTATGAGGAGATCCCGGAGATCGGACCTATTGTTGCCAACGGTATAAAAAGTTTTTTTGAGGACAAAGAGACGCAAAGGTTATTAGCCAAATTGAGCGAGGTGGGCTTAGAGATTGTGCGAGAAGAGCGAAGCACTAAAGCCAATCCTGCAATTTTTAACAAGACCTTTGTGTTTACAGGCGAGCTTCAGGGTTTTAGCAGAGAGGAAGCTAGGGAGCTGGTAAGATCTTTAGGGGGAAGACCCTCGGAGTCTGTGAGTTCAAAAACGGATTATTTAGTAGTGGGCGAAGGTGCTGGTTCTAAATTAGAAAAAGCTCGGGCCCTCAAAGTTCGGATTATCTCAAAGGAAGAATTCCTGAAACTTATCGGCAGAAGTTAAAGAGAGTTTTTTAAATCGTGAATTTCTGCTAATTTAGAGATAAATGAAGAATTTTGATTTTGCGCTCAAAGAAGTCAGACACCTTGCCCGTTTGGCAAGGTTGCGCCTCTCTCCTTTTGAAGAGAAGCAGTTTTTGAAAGACTTAAACGCAATTTTGAAATATATCTCTAAGATTCAGGAGGTAGATACAGAGAAAATTGAGCCGCTTACCTATTTTGAGAGCCAGAAGAATATCTTTAGGGAAGACGTAGAGATGAAAATGGATTATGATTTAAATCTCTTAATCGCTAATGCACCCTTTTATGATGCTAAGAAGAGACACTTTAAGGTTCATCCTGTTTTTGGAAAATGATGCTTGCTCGTGGTCTGACAATCCGAGAAGCGCGAGAGGGCTTAGATAAGGGTCAATTCTCGGCGGTTGAACTTTGTAAGCATTATTTTCAAAAGATAAAAACCGAGAACAAAAAGCTGAATGCTTTTATCAGTCTGAATGAAGAAGAGGCTTTAGAGAGTGCCCGTCTTACTGACCAGAGAATCAAAAAGGGCTCTATAAAAAGTATTCTTGATGGCGTTCCTCTCGCTATCAAAGACAATCTTTGCCAGAAGGGCCGAAAAACCACTGCCGGTTCACAGATTCTTCAAAACTACGTTGCTCCTTATGATGCTACAGTGGTAAGACTCCTAAAAGAGGCTGGTGCTATAATTCTTGGTAAGACAAACCTAGATGAGTTTGCTATGGGTTCTTCAACAGAGAATTCCTATTTTGGGCCCAGTAAAAATCCTTGGGATTTGACCCGTGTGTCTGGTGGTTCTTCAGGAGGCTCAGCGGTAGCGGTAGCAGCTGATCTTTGTGTTGCCGCCCTAGGTTCAGATACTGGTGGCTCGATTCGACAGCCAGCCAGTTTTTGTGGAGTGGTGGGTCTAAAGCCAACCTATGGCGCTGTTTCCCGATTTGGCCTGATTGCTATGGCTTCTTCTTTTGATCAGATAGGTCCTTTAAGCAAGAATGTTTTTGATAGTGCTGTTCTTCTTTCTTTTATCTCTCAAAAAGACCCTTTAGATGCTACCTCGGTGGGTCTCAAGTGGCCCAAAGGCGCATTTTTGCAAGGACTCAAAAATCCTCGAAAGATAAAGGTAGGGCTCATTAAAGAGAGTTTTGGCGAAGGGTTGGATGAAAAGGTTAAAGCCATTCTTTTTAAGGCTATTGAAATTTTAAAGGATGCAGATGTAGAGCTGATCGAGGTTTCTCTACCCCATCTTAATTATGCGCTAGCAGCCTATTATGTCATTATGCCTGCAGAGGTCTCTTCCAATCTGGCTCGCTATGATGGTATTCGTTATGGTCTCTCGAGGCTCTCGGAGGAGAGAAAGGAAGAGGTGACGCTAGAGGAGGTTTATAGTCTAAACCGTGCACTAGGTTTTGGTCAGGAAGTCAAGAGGCGGATTATGCTAGGCACTTATCTGCTCTCTGCGGGTTATTATGAAGCTTTTTACAAAAAAGCCCAAAAGATAAGAAGGCTTTTTACTGAGGATTTTCTAAAGGCTTTTTCCACCGTAGACTTTCTGATTTCACCGGTCTCTCCTAGTGTTGCCTTTAAATTAGGCGAAAAAACCAAAGATCCTCTTCTGATGTATCTCTCTGATATTTATACCGTGCCAGTCAATCCTGCGGGTCTGCCTGCTATCTCCCTTCCCTGTGGCTTTGCCGACAATCTACCTGTAGGTTTACAGATTATCGCTTCTCATTTTGAGGATTACTCCCTCTTGCAGTTTAGTCAATTTTTAGAGAATCTTTTAAAAGGCAGGCTTTGACAATGCCCTCAAGGAGTAAGAAAAATCAGGTTTTGCCTGAACATAGGTTTTTTCTAAACCTTTTTCTAGGTCTAGAAAAGCTCATAAAAGCAACTCTCCCCCTTCTTTTGCGGAGAAGAGTAGAGGGTTTACCCGTGCTGTCGGAATGGCAGAAGTTAAATAGGCGTTTTGATCTGGGCGGACCAGCGGAGAAGAGACTTATTCTCATTCAGGCGGATAAATTGCTCGAGAGGGCTCTTGAGGATTTGGGAGTAGAGGGA
>Ga0207433_10001811_pt1 | contig 45090 bp, 38 predicted proteins | sample YelNatPaOPGAMG01_FD_187559 | JGI IMG/M metagenome (GOLD analysis project Ga0207433, IMG submission 187559) | Hot spring thermophilic microbial communities from Obsidian Pool, Yellowstone National Park, USA - OP-RAMG-01 (SPAdes) (version 3) | ecosystem: Environmental > Aquatic > Thermal springs...
GGTTGAAGATCCGCAGAAACGTTGGCGGCAGTTTGTGGTGGCGACCGCGACCGCCCCGCGGCGCGCAGAGCCTTTGCCGGCGAGCCTGCGCGAAATCACGTTTCGCGCGCGCTGGGATGCCGACCTGACCGGCGAGCCGCTGCACATGGCGCGCGCGCGCATACTTCGGGAATTCCAGAAGGCCCTTGATGCGCACATCGAGCGATTCGCCCGCTGTGCACAGGCGAACGGCTATCCCGAGCTTCCCATGCTGCGCGGAGATATCGAGCAAGCGTTTTGCCAATTTGTCGAGTTTCAATTGGTTGGCCGCAGCATCACGGAATTACTGGATTCTTACGAAACCACCCTGGACGAGCGGAGCCTGAGAAAACGCTTGGCGCAAGTGGCGGCGACGCTGAATCTGCGCCTCCGGCAGGACCGGCGCGGACGAAAAGCGCGCGGCTGAAATTCGGAACTTACGATTTTTTCGCTAAGTTCTTAATTATTCCCATGCCTGCCCCGTAACATTGGGGCATGAAGCGAGCGGAAACAAATCAGACGCAAGTTGATTTTGGCGGACGGTGGGTGTCCGACGTCGAATACTCGCGCCTGACCGGCATCAGCCGGCAGTGTCTGGCGAATTGGCGCTGGCTCGACAATCGCGCTGGTGGCGTGCGAGCAGGCTTTCCCGTGTGGCGAAAATTCGGGGCAGATACAGTACGCTATTGGGTCGGGCGTGACCTGCTTCCCGATCCCGAGCTGAAGCCCATTGTCACGGCGAAGGATGCGCCCGAGGAGTTGCCGGCTTAATAGAAAAAGCCCGCCGGGGGCACGACAGGCCGAAATGGTGGTGACGTGTGAAAAACCTTACACTATCAGCATACACTGTTGACCGCGCCGCGCACAATACCCTGCGCTGCGCCGCGCGCGCACTGGGCTTGCCTCTCCGCGCGCTGCTCGCGCTGCCTCCCGGCGAACTTCGCCGGCTGGTGCGCAGGGCGCGGCGCCTGGCCGAGCGTGAATGGCATGAGACGAGCCTGCGGATTGATGCGATAGTCGCACTGCAAGACCTGGTTCAGGAGGGCCGCCTGCCATGACCCCTGAGCGCATTGCGCGTGAACTAGGCGGCGCCCGGAAAAGCGGTGCTGACTGGATGGCCCGATGCCCTGCGCATGAGGACCACAACCCTTCGCTGACGCTTTCGGAGCGCAACGGGAAGTTGTTGGTACATTGTTTCGCCGGCTGCGAGCAATCCGCGGTCATTGAAGCGCTGCGCGTCCGCGGTTTGTGGCCCGAAGCGGAGCAACGGGATACATGGATCGAATGGCGGCCTAGTGTCCGATATCCAGCCGAATGGGGCCGGATTGTCCGCGAATATGTGTATCGGGATGTGGACGGCCAGGCGTTGTACTCGACTTTCCGTCTCGAGCCGAAGAGCTTCCGGCAAGGCTACCAGAATCCCTCCGGCAAGTGGGTGTGGCGAAAACACCCGCGACAGGTTCCCTACTGCCTCCCGGAGATGCTCGCGGCAGAAATCGTGTTTATCGCCGAAGGGGAAAAAGATTGCGATGTCCTGAGCGAATGGGGCTTCATCGCGACGTGCAACGCGGGCGGCGCCGGAAAATGGCGTCCGCAGTGGGGGCCGTACTTCAAGGATAAAACGGTGCTTGTCCTACCCGACTATGACGAACCCGGCTTGAAACACGCTCGGCAGGTGGCGGAAATGCTGCGGGAATATGCGCGGTTCCTTGCCATTATCCCGTGGCCAAAAGGTAAGGATGCATTCGACTATTTCGACCAAGGCGGCTCCGAACTCTGGCTTGCTGAAACGGTGGATCGCCTGCTGTTGCCGTGGGAAGGCGGTGGCAATGCTTGACGGGCCCGTGGTCATTACGTCCGAAGATGATTTGGATAAAGTGTGGCCGCGACAGACGAAAGCGGAGGGTAGCAAGCAGACTGAAGAGACTGATTTTCGCATGATCTTGTTGGAACCCGGCCTGCACGACGCCGGTAATGCTTCTCGGATTGCGCTGTTGTATGGCGACAGGCTGCGCTATTGTTTCCCAATGCGCAAATGGCTCTGCTGGGACGGCCGGCGTTGGAAGCCTGACGATACCGGCGAGGCCATGCGCTTGGCGAAGGATGCAATGGTGCAGGCATTGCAAGCCGCACTGGCGGTAGATGCGAAAAATGCCGAGAAGTTTTTCGTGCGCAGCCTAGATTCACGTCGACTCGAGGGTGCGTTAAAGCTGGCGCAATCCGAAGTGCCGGTGCTGCCCGACGCCTTGGACAACGACCGAGACGCGCTAAACGTTGAGAACGGCACGTTGCACCTGCCAACCGGCGTGTTAAGGCCGCACGCGCCATCCAACTTGATTACAAAGCTGGCTCCGGTATCATTTGATCCCGCCTCCGAGTGTCCGATCTTCAACGGATTCCTGCACCGTGTAATGGGGCTGACGCGCACTGCATCAGAAACGGAAGCCGAATGCGCGCGCCGGCGGGTGAAATTTCTGCAAATAGCACTCGGCTATAGTTGCACTGGCCAAACGCGCGAAAAAGCCATCTTCGTGCCATACGGGCCGAGTAACGGCGGCAAGACCACCTTGTTGTCCACGATCCAGAAAATCCTAGGCGATTACGCGACGCAAATTCAAGCGGACAGTCTCATGGCTGCGCGGGATCGAGCCGACGCAAACGTGCTTTCCGACCTGGCGGACTTGCGGGGTGCCCGTTTTGCTGTGACGAGCGAGACCGAAGAGGGCCAGTATTTCTCGCAGGCCCGATTGAAGCGGCTCACGCAGGGTGCTGGCCGGATCAAAACCGTGCGGAAGTACGAGAACCCTGTTGAATTCGAAGAGACTCACAAGCTATGGCTCGATACGAACCGCAGGCCAAGGCTGCGCGACGCCGACGACGACGCGACGCTGAACCGGCTCCATCCGATTCCATTTGAGTGGCCGGTTCCGCGCCAGGAACAAGATCGGGAACTATCGGTGAGGCTGATAGCTGAGGCAACCGGAATTCTTGCCTGGCTGGCTGCCGGCGCTTTGACGTGGTATCAGCGTGGATTGGAACTGCTGCCGGAAGTGGTGGAGGCTCGCGAGGCGTGGCGGATTGAAGATGATCAGGTAGCGCGGTTTCTGGACGATTGCTGTACCCGCGACCCCGACCTTGAGCAACCGGCAGGTGAGCTATACCGCGCATACAAGCAGTGGTGTGAAGAAACTGGCGAGCACACAATACTTTCCGCGGCTCGCCTCAAGCAACGCTTGAGCACCAAGGGCATTGCGCACCGAGAGACCAAGACGGGCAATCTCTACGTCGGACTGCGGTTGAGGGGGGCGTGGACGGCATGATCGGGTGGAAGGTGGAGGTTGGTGGAAGCAAAAGCGGAAAAAAAATCTCAACGCGCGTATATAGAGAACTTTTCCGAAATTGCTTCCACCGTCTTCCACCTTCCACCGAGGCTGCCGAGGTGGAATGATGCGCCAGCGAAATTACTTGACCGCCGATCAGTGGGACGCGCGACTAAATAGGTGCATGGAGCTAGTCCTGGGTGAGCCGGAGCGGTTTCCGGAGTGCATTCGGATGTGGGCAGAGTGGCGTCGCAAGTGGCTGCGCGACCAAAGGCAGAGGAAGGAATCCCGCGAGGTCGAGCACTGCAAGTCACTGATTCTAAGCGGTTTGAGTCCCTCCGCGCGCCCGGAGCCGGCGGGTGGATTCGTTGCCAAATTTCGCTTGCGTCGGACCGAGAAAAAGGTGGTCGGTGGTCGGTGGTCGGTCTGACGAAAGCCTGTGGAACGGGCGCAAGTCGTTGATTCGGAAACCTTTATGGGTCCTTCCGGCGAGCCGGGCCGGGCGGGTGAACCGGTTTGCGCTTTTTGGCTAGTCGCAAGCCGTGAAAAGTGAGGGGGCATTCGCCTGCTGCGCCCGCAAGCGCCTGCGAATCAACTATTTCCGGGCTATTCCGCTTGTCACCGCACGGTAACATTGGGGGGCGCGCGCGGGGCTGGAACGGGGCCGATGCTGGGGCGGCGGCATACCCGGCTGGCAAAAAGTTGTTGCATGCGCAACAGAATTGTGATAGGCTGAAATCGTGGCGAACATAAGCATCGAGGCTGTAGCGCAGGGAGCCGGCGTTGCGCCCGGAACCCTGCGGTCTTGGCTCCATCGTGGCTATCTGCCGCGACCGGCTGCCTGGCAGCCCGAAGACGCCGTTCTGGTGCGCACGATGGCTCACTTGGTGGCCTTAGGCCATGCCCCTGACGTTGCCGCGAGGATTTGCGATACCTACCGCCGCGAGATTGCGAGGGCTGAGGGTTGGCTGATCTTGACCCGAGGGCATGACTTCGGCGTGGGAGCTGACTCCTCGATCACCCGCGGCGGAACGCTGGTGCTGACTCGCCGCGAGGACGTTTCGGCTGTCCTGGCCCGGCTGATCGACGCCGGCATGGAGGCCTGCGAGGCCGTGGTGGTGGATCTGCGCTGGCTGCGCGAAAAGGCCGAGCTTGGCTTGGCGCACTTCCAGGCGTGCAGGAGACCGCGCGGCCGACCGAGGAAAACGAGCAAGGAGGGCGAGTGATGGTTCCGAAACCTGGTCTTTACGCTGACGCCGAGGGCCTGTTAGCCGTTGCGCACGGCCGCGACGGCGAAGTCGTAATGGTGCGGGTTCCGCTTGACCCTGCCGGACTCGAGGACGCTGCGCGGCGCATTGTCGAGGCCGCCAAGCGCTTGAAGCAGGCGCAGACGCAAGCGGCCCCCGCTGGCGAGCGCCCGAAAGTTGTGGAACTGCGAAGGGGTGGAGTATGGAACTGACCGTTGAGCGCCTGCGCCTTGCACCCGCCGACGCGCGGCCGACCACCGTGGACCGTGGGAAGCGCACCTTCATTGCGCGCGCGCTTTCGGGCCAGCCGATCCGCAGACACGACCCCACGACGGGCCGCGAGTTCGACCTTGTATTTGACATGGCCGGCGCCGACCTATCGCGGTTCAACGGCGGCGTGGCTCCGCTTCTCGATAGTCACCTGGACGGCGGCATCGCATCCCAGTTGGGCATTGTGCGCCGCGGCTGGATCGAGGCCGGCGCGCTTCTGGTCGAGGTTGAGCTTTCCACCCGGCCGCAAGCAGAGGCCTTGCTGAGCGACCTGGAGCGAGGCATCGTGCGCGCCGTTTCGCTCGGCGTGGAGCTGCTCAAGATCAAAGACGAGCGCGGCTCCGACGGCAAGCTGGCGCGGCGGCGGGTGACGAAGTGGATGCCCTACGAGCTGAGCTTGGTTGCGACGCCGGCGGACGCTGGCGCAGTGATTCTATCGTTGGAGGACAGGAGAATGCATTCTCAAGAACAAAACCGACAGGAAATTGACGCGCAGGCGACCGCCACGGCGGAGCGCGAGCGCGTGGTGCAGTTGAACAGGATCGGCAAGACCCTTGGCGTGGACGAGACCTTCGTCTTGCGCCATATCGAGGCTGGCACGCCGATTGAGGAGTTCCGGCGGCAGGCGCAGGAACACCTAGTGGCGCAGTACGAAAAGAGCCCGACCCGTTCACAGGTGGCGTTTGTGCGCGACGAGGCCGACACCCGCCGCGAAGGCTTGGTGCTGGCGCTGACGCATCGGCTGCGCGGCGGCGATCCCGACCCGCGGGCGGTGCCCTACTTGCATGTGCGCCTCCCTGACGCAGCCCGCGAGTGCCTGCGCTGGCGCGGCGCGCACGTGGCCGGCATGTCCGATGCGCGCGTGGTGACGTTGGCAATGAGCACATCCGACTTTCCGAACGTGCTTGCGAACGTCGCGAACAAGACGCTACTTGACGCCTATCAGGCTGCGCCTGCTGCGCTGCGGCAGATTTGCCGGCAGACCACTGCCGCGGACTTCAAAGAGCGGCGCGTGCTGCGGTTCGGCGAGGGAACCGGGCTTCAGTACAAGGCCGAGGGCGCGCCGTACACCTACGGCAGCATCGCGGAGCAGACGTCCAGCTACCAGGTGAAGACCTTCGGCCGCATTTTTGGCTTCACCCGGGAAATGATCATCAATGATGACTTGGGGGCGCTGGACCAATTCTTCCGTTCGGCCGGCCGTTTGGCCGCGGAATTTGAAGCGCGGATGTTGAGCGATCTGCTGACCGCAAACTCCGGCGCTGGTCCGATTCTCAGCGACGGCAAGACGTTGTTCCATACTGACCACGGCAACGTTGCCGCGACCGGCGGAGCAATCAGTGTGAGCACCTTGGACGCTGCGCGCGCTGCATTGCGACGGCAAAAAGGCCTAGACGGCGAAGTTATTATCGATGCCGACCCGCGTTATCTGGTAGTGCCGGCGGCGAAACAAACCACGGCCGAGCAGGTGACCACTGCGATCACGCCGGCGCAGACGTCCAATGTGAACCCCTTTGCCGGCCGGCTGGTTGTGCTGGCTGACCCGCACCTGGACGATGCGAGCACAACCGCGTGGTACGTGGCGGCCGATCCGGGCAATGTGCCGACCTTCGAGTTTGCATACCTCGAGGGCGCGCAGGGACCGCAAACGGAGCAGGAAACGGACTTCGACCATGACGTGCTGAAGTTCAAGATCCGGTTGGATATTGGCGCTGGCGTTGTGGATTGGCGCGGCATTTACCGCAACCCCGGCGCGTGATTTTACGAGCTGTTCAGCCACGGGCCGCTAGCGGGCTAAGCCCCTCCAGTGGCCCCCCCTTGAGACCCCTGGCGGGGCGAAAATCCCCGCCGGGGATTTTTGGTGAGCATCAACTGTGATCCCCAACGCGGTTCCCATTTTTGATTCGGACTCGCACTTGCTCTTTTGGGCACCACCCGATTGGGTGCACGAGCACGCTGGGCACTTTCACTGCATCTACTCGCGGCGCGGGCATCTCAGACGGGCTTACCTACGTAGCGACGATGGACCGTTTGTCTCCCGGCTGCTAGAGACTCGCCGGCGAAGTACCTACGGGACAGCATTCATGCAAACGCTAGAAACTGGGCGCACCTGGGCGCTACGGGGCGTCCGTGGGAGTGGGTGAGGGTTTGACTCCACACTGACGTTTCCGTTTCCAACCCCCCCGCCGGCGGTTCGGGAGCCGACCGGTTGTTGCGCCCGCCTCTCTAAAATAAATTCACCCCGGAATGTTCGAGGGAGACTGGTTCCACGAAAAAGTCTCCCTCCGGCTGAAGGGCTGTTCCACTGCCGTTTTCAGTCTCCCTCAGTGTCTCCCTCGGCTTTTACTGGGTCTCCGTAAGTTATTGAATCTATTGGTGAGCCGGGCGGGACTCGAACCCGCGGCCCCCTGCTTAAAAGGCAGATGCTCTACCGACTGAGCTACCGGCTCGGTTGGGGCGGGAACAGTACGACTTTCCCCCATCAGGATAGCACAAGAGCTCTGCGTCATCGGAAAAGCAAGAAAGTCGAAATGCCCGTCAGAAACGCCACCAGAGCTTCGAATGCCCGGTTGGGAATATGCCTCACCAGCCAGCGACCGGTGGCCGCGCCCGCCACTACGGCTGGGGCGAACACTGCATCCGCCGCCAGACTTTCAGGCGTGATCAAACCATGCCAGATATAAATGGGTAGCTTCGCGAGATTGATCAGAAAGAAAAACCACGCTCCGGTGGCGATGAACTCCTCTTTCGGAAGGCGCTTGCTCAGCAGGTAAAGGTTCATGACGGGTCCAGCTGCATTCGCTACCGTGGTTGCGAATCCGGCCGTGGCGCCGTAAAGCGCTGGATGGCTGGAAAGCAAACCATAAGAAGCACTCAAGCGGCGCCATAAGTAGACAGCAAGCATGGCCAACACAATGATGCCCACCACCGGGCGCAGGGTCCTTTCACTAAAACCCAAAGCCCACGCGCCCAGCGCCATCCCTGCTAGCACCCAGGGCGCAAGGTCGAACAACTTCTTAGCGGCGGCGTGCCGACGCCAGGCGATCACCGCAAATACGTCTGCCGTGCAAAGCACCGGCAACAGCCACCCCGCAGCTTGCCGGGCGTCGCCGATGGCCAGCACCATCACCGGGACCACCAAAATGCCAAGACCGGGCACACCTGTCTTGGCTACGCCCACGAAAAAGGCGCACGCGCCGCCGAGCGTCCACTGCCAGGTTGCTAAGGAGGGCAATTTCTTTCTAGTATACGAGGCGGATACGCCAGCGCGGAAATTCCCAACCGCTTCGTATCTCCTAATCCCCGTCGAGGGACAACGTTCGTGGGCGGAGGCTACTGAGTCTAGACACGACGAACTTTGACTTGACGAATTCCGGAAAACGCGGTACAGTTGATTTAGGACCGAATCGGTCCCATATTAGAACATGCTGAAGCTCACGAAGAAAGCGGATTACGGGCTGATCGCGCTTACGCACTTGGCGGGGATGGAGCCGGAGGCGAGTTCCAGCGCGAAAGAGATCGCCGAGGCTTACGGGATTCCGTTGCCGTTGCTGTCGAAGGTGCTTCAGCGGCTTGCTAGGCACGGGTTTTTGAGGTCGGAACACGGGACCAACGGAGGATACCGGTTAGCGAAGGCTCCGGAGGAAATCAGCGCTTTGGAAGTCATACGACTCATCGACGGACCGATTATTCTGACCCATTGCTTCACGGATTTTCAAAACTGTTGCATTTCGGGTAAATGTAGTGTCCGGGCGCCTTTGAAGCGGGTGCATGAAGGGATCCTACGCTTGTTGGATTCCACCACCATCCGGGATCTGTGTCGCCCGGAGGGTGAAGAGCACCGCTGCGCTGCGGGCGGAGAGGCAAACTCGCTGTTGAAGCCGAAAACGGCAGCGATTATATGAAAGGGCATTGACGCCATGAAACTTCCGATTTATTTAGACAATCACGCCACAACTCCTTTGGACCCGCGGGTTCTGGAAGCGATGATGCCGTACCTGACCACTCAGTTTGGAAACGCTGCGAGCCGCAATCACAGTTTCGGCTGGGCGGCGGAAGAAGCCGTCGAGAAGGCGCGCAAGCAGATAGCGGATTTGATCGGGGCCAGCCCCAAAGAGATTGTGTTCACCAGCGGCGCTACTGAGTCCGACAACTTGGCGATTAAGGGCGTGGCGGAGATGTACGCCGAGCGCGGCAACCACATCATCACTGTGGCGACCGAACACAAGGCAGTGCTCGACACGTGCAAGAAACTTGAAAAGCACGGGTATCGCGTGACCTACCTGCCGGTGCAGCCGGACGGGTTGATCGATTTGGATATGCTGCGCGACGCCATTACCGACAAGACCATCCTGATCAGCGTGATGTACGCTAACAACGAAATCGGCGTCCTTCAGCCCATCGCGGAGATCGGGAAGATCGCTAAAGAAAAAGGAGTCCTGTTTCACACGGACGCGGTGCAGGCGGTGGGCAAGGTTCCGGTGAACGTCATTCGCGACAACATCGACTTGATGTCTATCTCCGCCCATAAGATTTATGGACCTAAAGGGGTAGGTGCGTTATACGTCCGGCGCAAAAACCCGCGCGTGCAGCTTACGGCGCAAATGGACGGGGGCGGGCACGAACGTGGGATGCGCTCAGGCACGTTGAACGTTCCGGGGATCGTGGGGCTGGGCAAGGCGTGCGAAATCTGCCAGCAAGAGATGCCGGAGGAGATGGCGCGTATGGCGCGCTTACGTGACCGGTTGAAGGATAAGCTGCTCGGCAGTCTGGATGAGGTGTACATCAACGGCAGCATGGAGCGCCGGTTGCCGAATAACCTCAATGTAAGCTTCGCCTTTGTGGAGGGCGAGTCGTTACTGATGGGGATCAACGATATCGCGGTGTCGAGCGGTTCCGCTTGCACCTCTGCGACGCTGGAGCCGAGTTATGTGCTGAAGGCGTTAGGCAAAGGAGACGATCTAGCGCACTCTTCGATCCGGTTTGGCATCGGGCGGTTTAACACCGAAGAAGAAATTGACTACGTCGGGAACCGGGTCGTGGAGGTGGTAAACAAGTTGAGAGAACTTTCGCCACTCTGGGAGATGCATAAGGAGGGGGTGGACTTGAGCAAAGTGGAGTGGACGGCTCCCTGATACGGTTTGGTTTCCACAGAACGGAATGGGTTAGAAAGGAAACTGGGATGGCATACTCAAACAAGGTCTTGGATCATTACAACAATCCACGCAACGTCGGCTCTTTGGACAAGAACGACCCCAACGTAGGAACGGGCATGGTGGGCGCTCCGGAGTGCGGCGACGTGATGAAGCTGCAACTGAAAGTGAATCCCGTTACGGGGATTATTGAAGACGCGAAGTTCAAGACTTTCGGCTGCGGCAGCGCCATTGCGAGTTCGTCGCTGGCTACGGAGTGGGTGAAAGGCAAGACGGTGGAGGAGGCGATGGCGATCAAAAACACGGACATTGTCAATGAGCTAAGCCTCCCGCCGGTCAAGATTCATTGTTCGGTTCTGGCGGAGGACGCCATCAAGGCGGCGATCGCCGACTACAAGAAAAAGCAGGCGAATGGCGCCGGCGCATCTCGTCCAGTCACCGAAGCAGTATCCTGAGGTGGGGAGCAGCATGATTCAGGTGACTCCGAAGGCGATCCAGAAAATTCGCGAAGCGTTCGCCAAAGAAGGCGTCTCAGGAGGAGGCCTGCGATTGGGCGTTTTGGGAGGAGGGTGCTCAGGCTTGAGCTACCAGTTCAAGTATGAGCCGGTCCAGCGCCCTAACGACAAGGTCTTCGAGTTTGAGGACATCAAGATCTTTATCGATCCGAAGAGCTACTTATACCTTGACGGAATGACGCTGGACTACAAGGAGTCGCTGATGTACTCCGGTTTTGCTTTCGACAATCCTAACGCCGCCAAGACGTGCGGCTGCGGGACCTCGTTTTCGGTCTGATGGACACCTGCTGGCAGTGCGGCAGCTCCTCTGGAGATTCGCTGTTTTGCAAGTTGTGCAACGCTTTGCAACGGCCGACGCCGGATTATTACCGGTTTTTCGGCATCCCCAAGCGGTTGTCGCTGGACGCCAAGGAACTTCAGAGGCGCTTTTATGAGTTGAGCCGCATTCTTCATCCGGATCGTTTCTTGCAGCGGGCGCCCACAGAACAGCGTTATTCCCTCGAGGCGACTTCGATCCTGAACGATGGCTACCGGGTTCTGCGCGACCCTGTGCTGAGAGCCGAGTATGTGTTGAAGGAAGCCGGTTTTGAGGTGGCGGGTCAGCGCTCCAGGGATGTGCCGCCGGAGCTGCTCGAGGAGGTTTTCGAGCTGAACATGGCGCTCGAGGAGCTGCGCGCGGGGGACCAAGAGGCTCGTTCACAACTTGAGGAAGCGCGCGCGAAGTTTATAAAGCTCCGCGACGAGATGGACCGGGACTTACAGGCGCTGTTTGAAAAGTATGACGCCAGCGGCGACCGTGCGGTGCTAGGTGAGATTCGGAACCTGCTCGACCGCCGGAAATACATCCAGAACTTGGTGGTGGAAGTGGACAAAGAAACGGGGGTTTGAGGAGCAGTGGGCGCGACATTTCAGATTGACTTCGGCCATAAGAAAGCCGCTCGGGTAGTGGGCATCGACTTGGGGACGACCAACAGCCTGGTCGCCTACATGGATGTGAGTTCACCCCGCGTGATTCCCGGCGAGGACGGCGCCAAGCTTGTCCCAAGCGTGGTGACGTACACGGAGGGCGGAGAGATCGTGGTGGGTCATGCAGCGCGCGAGTACCTGCTCACCCAGCCGCACCGGACCGTGTACTCAGTGAAGCGGCTCATGGGGAGGGGCATTGCGGACGTTCAAGAGGAGCTGAAATGGTTCCCCTTCCAGATAGCGGAGGGCAGCGAATCCGTGATCCGGCTTCAGCTAGGGGAAAGGACGTTCACGCCCCCAGAAATTTCCGCGTTCATTCTTCGCCAGCTTAAGAAAAACGCTGAGCTGCACTTGGGCGAAGAAGTGAAGCAAGCCGTAATTACCGTCCCGGCGTACTTCAACGATGCCCAGCGTCAGGCGACCAAAGATGCGGGGCGGATTGCAGGCTTGGAAGTGATGCGCTTGGTGAACGAGCCGACAGCCGCCGCGCTGGCGTACGGTTTGGACAAGCGCAAAGAAGGGATCGTGGCGGTTTACGATCTGGGCGGGGGCACGTTTGACATATCTATCCTCAAGCTGCACGAGGGCATCTTCGAGGTGCTGGCGACAAACGGCGACACGCATCTGGGAGGCGACGACATTGACAACCTTCTGCTCCGCATAGCCCTGGAAGACGTCGCCTCGGAGTGGGGCGTGGACGTGTCCTCCGACCATGAAGCGGTACAGCGGTTGCGGCGCGCGGTCATCCAAGCCAAAGAGGAGTTATCGTTTGTTCCGTTCACTCACATCGAAGTGCAATACAGAGGGCGGAGGTATCAGCGCCGCATCGACCGCGAGCTGTTCGAGAAGCTGATCGCGCCGGTCGTCGAGCGTACGCTCGGACCGTGCCGTAATTGTATGATTGACGCCGGCGTGAAGCCGGAGCAGATCGATGAAGTGGTGCTCGTGGGCGGCTCGACCCGCATTCCAATGGTGCGCGCCGCAGTAGAGAAGTTGTTCCGAACGCGCCCGCACACCGAACTCAATCCGGATGAGGTGGTGGCGCTGGGCGCCGCAGTGCAGGGCGCCATCCTGTCCGGCGACATAGAGGACAAGCTGCTGCTGGACGTAACGCCGCTCTCGCTGGGCATAGAAACCATGGGAGGGGTGGTATCCAAGCTGATCCACCGGAACTCGACCATACCGGCCAGCGCGGCGGAGACGTTTACCACGGCGGTGGATGGGCAACGGAACGTCCTGATACACGTGGTGCAGGGCGAGCGGGAGCTTGCCCGCGACTGTCGCAGTTTGGCCCGTTTTGACCTCAAAGACATCGAGCCCATGCCAGCCGGAATGGCTCGCATTGAAGTTCGGTTTTTGATTGACGCCAACGGCATCCTGAACGTGACCGCGCGAGATCTGCGTACGGGCAAGGAACAGAGCGTCGAGGTCAAGCCGTCTTACGGGCTGACGGATGAGCAAGTGGAAGCCATGATTCGCGAGTCCATTGAGTTGGCGGAGGCGGATTTCCGGGAGCGGCAGGTGCGGGAGGCGCGGGTGGAAGCGGACGCTATCTTGGCGGCAGTGGAGAAGGCGAAACAGAACGAGGCTTGGCTCGAACTGAGCGATGCCGAACGCGAAGCGGTCGACGAGGCCGTGAATAAGCTGCTGCTGGCGTATCACTGCGACGATCACCTTCTGATTCGCGCACAAATTGACGCTCTCAATCAAGCTACTCTCAAGCTTGCGGAAACCATGATGGATACAGCCGTTCGAGCGGCGCTCAAAGGAACGAAAATCTGATGCCCGGTCTGACGTGGAGCCATATTGAAGATATTGCCTTGCGACTGTATGAAGAGCATCCCGATACGGATCCATTGACGGTGCGCTTCACCGACCTACATAAGTGGATCACCGCGCTTGAAGATTTTGCAGATGATCCCCTAGCGTCCAATGAAGCCAAACTGGAAGCGATACAAATGGCTTGGTATGAGGAGTGGAAAGAGAACCAGTAAGGAGGTTCTCAAGCGCCGGGGTTAAACGCGCCGGCGCCACCCTGGTCCGAACAGGCCCGCCCGGTTCGCTATAATCAAGCTGTTATATTCATACAAGCCGATCGCCAGCTCTGTGCAGAAAGCCATTTATAGCCAGCGCCGCCAGAATCTCGTGCGCGAGTTTCGCGCGAAGGGGGTGGACTGTCTGCTGGTTTCGGCATTGCCGAACATCCGTTATTTAGCGGGGTTCACAGGCAGCAACGCTTTGCTTTTGTTATGGGAGGGCGGCGCTGTGCTATTTACGGACCGGCGCTATGAAATTCAGGCAGGGGAAGAATGCGATTGCGCCGTTCAAGTCGCCCGCGGGCCGTTGATTCCGGAAGCGCTGAAGCTTGTGCGGCGCCGCAAACTACGGCGTGTAGGATTTGAATCCCATCGCGTGCTGTTTGACTCCTATACGGAGCTATGCGAGGGGTTGCGGCCGGGCAGCCGCGCCGTAGCGGTCAGAGGTTGGGTGGAAGGATACAGGATGGTGAAAGCGCCTGAAGAAATTGCGGCCATCCGGGCGTCGGTTGAACTGAACTCGCGGGCTCTGGAACGCGCTCTGAAGCGGTTGAAGCCGGAGATGAGCGAAGCGGATCTGGCGGCGGAGATCGATTATCAAATGCGGCGCTTGGGGGCGGAGGGGACTGCTTTCGACACCATCGTGGCGTCTGGCGCCCGGGCTGCATTGCCACATGCGCAGCCTACCTCGGCCCGCATTGAAGCCGCGCAGGTGCTACTGATTGATATGGGCGCGAAACTCGGGGGCTACCTGAGTGATATGACGCGGACGTTGTTCGTGGGCGGGGCAGGGAAGCGGTTGCTTCATTACTATGCCGCCGTCCGCGAAGCGCAGATGGCGGGCGTGGAAGCTGTGCGAGAAGGCATAGCGGCGGAAAAGGTGGACGCGGCATGCCGCATCACGTTAGCCCGCTGGCGTCTCGACCGATTTTTTGTGCATTCTACCGGGCACGGTTTGGGTTTGGAGATTCACGAAGCGCCGCGTCTTGGGAAGAAAGTGAAGACACAGCTCAAAGCTGGGATGGTCATTACGATTGAGCCGGGCGTGTACATCGAGGATTTCTGCGGTATTCGTATAGAAGACACCGTGTTAGTTACGAAGAACGGCTGCGAAGTCCTCACGCCCACCAGCAAAGAGCCTGTGGTGGTATAGGGAACGCTGCGATGAATGAAATGACGAACCAGGATATCAAGGAACTGATCCAGCTCGTGGTGGAGTCCGGCGTAGCCGAACTCGAAGTGGAGCGCGGAGCGAATAAAGTTCGCATCCGTCGCACGTTGGGCGCCGGCGAAGCTGTGGCGCCCGTGGTGGCGGCGGTTGCGCCTGCGATTTCGGCTGTGGCTGCGCCAACCGCATTGCCGGCGGCGCCAGCTCCGGCTCCGGCTGCGGCGCCTGCGCCTGCCGCCAGCGACGATCCAATGAGTGACCCGACGCTGTTTATTCAAAGGGCGCCCATCGTCGGAACGTTTTATGAGGCTCCGAAGCCCGGCGCGCCGCCATTCGTGCGGGTTGGAGACCGTGTCGAAAAAGGCAAGGTGCTGTGCATCATCGAATCCATGAAACTCATGAATGAGATTGAGGCGGAAGAATCCGGCGTCATTGTCGCCAAGCTGGTGGAAAACGCCAAGCCGGTTGAATATGGCGAGGCGTTGTTTGCGATCAAGCCATCCTAGCTCACGCCTGCACTGCCGATGTTTCGAAAAATCCTGATTGCGAACCGAGGTGAAATTGCACTGCGGATTATCAGCGCGTGCAAGGATTTAGGGATTCCTACCGTAGCCGTGTATTCGGAGGCGGACCGGAACAGCTTGCATGTGCGCTTTGCGGATGAGGCGGTGTGCATTGGTCCGGCGAAAAGCGCCCTGAGCTACTTGGATATACCTTCCATTATCAGCGCTGCGGAGATCACCAACGCCGAGGCCATCCACCCCGGCTACGGGTTTTTGAGCGAAAACGCGGAGTTCGCGGAGGTTTGTGAGGCCTCCGGCATCAAGTTCATTGGACCTTCGCCGCAACTGATACGCATGATGGGGTTCAAGCAGGAGGCGCGGGAAGCCATGAAAGCCGCCGGCGTACCTGTGCTGCGGGGTTCCGACGGCAGCCTCCGCAGTCCCGACGAGGCGAGCGTTTTAGCGGCGCAAATTGGCTATCCAGTGATGCTGAAAGCGGCCGCCGGAGGGGGTGGGCGCGGCATGCGCGTGGTGAAGCGTCCGGAAGATCTTCCGGCGCTGTTTGATCAGGCGCAACAGGAGGCCGCAGCGGCGTTTACTTGCCCGGATCTGTACCTGGAGAAATTCATCGCCTCCCCGCGTCATATCGAATTTCAAGTTCTGGCGGACGAACATGGAAACGTGGAGATTCTGGGTGAGCGGGAGTGCACCATCCAAAGACGCCACCAGAAGCTTCTGGAAGAGGCGCCTTCCCCGTCGCTTTCGCCTGCTCTACGGGAGGAAGTTTCCCAGCACCTGAAAAAGGCGATCCGTGAGGTAGGATACACGAATGCCGGGACGGTGGAGTTCCTGATGGACGAAGACGGCTCATTGAACTTCATCGAGGTGAATGCGCGCGTGCAGGTGGAGCATCCTGTTACCGAGTGCGTGACCGGCGTGGATATCGTAAAGTCTCAGATCCTGATTGCGGCAGGCTACGAATTGCGGGATATTCTCCGAGGACCCGTCGAGATCCGGGGGCATGCCATTGAATGCCGGATTAACGCCGAACACCCGGAGACGTTTGCCCCGTGCCCAGGGCGGATTACAGGCTTGAACTTACCAGGAGGCATCGGCATCCGCGTAGACACTGCGGTGTACACGGACGCCCTGATTACTCCGTACTACGACTCGTTGGTGGCAAAGCTGGTGGCTTATGGTTCGGACCGCGGGGAGGCGATCCGGCGGATGGCGCGGGCGCTGGAGATGTTTGTAGTGGAAGGGATTTTTACGAGCATCCCCTTGCACCAGCGCATATTGGAAGATCCTGATTTCTTAGCCGGGCGTTTTGATACGCACTTCATTCAACGTTTTGTTCCGCCTGCTTTGCGAAAAGAAGTGGGATAGCCTGCTCGGGCGGCGTCGGCGTAACCGGTCCATGCGCAGTGTCATTCAGATTGAAGATGGGGACCGCAGGCTGCTCGCGCAGATTGCGGAAGCCATGGCGGAAGCGGCGCGGCGAAGTGGCGCGTGGCTGGCTTGCCGCCCCGGGTGCACGCAGTGTTGCATCGGGCCTTTCGCCATCACGGCGCTGGATGCATGGCGTCTGCGGCGAGGGCTGGCTGAACTGGAAATGACCGATCCGGACCGTGCGAAGCGCGTACGCGAGCGTGCGGCTTCCTATGTGGAGGCGATGGCGCCTTTTTATCCAGGCGATCCTGTATCCGGCGAACTTCAGGATGAAGACGCTCTTCCCGCTTCGATGGACAGCGTGGCCTGTCCGGCTCTGGATCCAGATACGGGGCTGTGCGACCTTTACGACGCACGGCCTATCACGTGCCGGACTTTTGGGCCTGTCACGCGGGTCGGGGAGGAGGATTTCGGCGCTTGTGAGCTTTGCTACCAGGGAGTCAGCGACGAAGAGAAAATCCGCTGTGCGGTGGAAGTGGACCCGGAGGGACTGGAGTGCGCCCTGCTTGCAACCCTGGCGGAAGGCGGCGCGGGAGGCATGACTATTGTCGCGTATGCTCTCATGTCAGGACTCTGGGGCAGGGAGGAAACCACGTCCGCCACTCGGGCTTGAGGGCGGGGGCGGGCCGGCGCTCAGCCCCGAGGCGCTGTCACGCAGGGGCGGTGCACAGAGCTTTGCATCCAGGCGTACTCGATGCGGAAACCGATGGCCCGCAGCGACGCCACGGCGGTTCCAGCGTCCAGCTCGTGCACACGGAACTGACCGGCAATGCTTGCGGGCTGGTGGTTTCCGCCGGCGCCGTACCCTCCTGGCCGCACCTCGCCGCAGCGGTAGGTGAACGCGTCGCCATCCAAGACATTCCGCAAGTTCAGCTCCAGCGTTTCCCGCGTTTGCAGCCAGCGCCCGATCTCGGGTTCGGCGATTTTGTACACCATCAAGGCGGATTCAAAAGCGCGGTCCGTTGCAGCGATTTTCGAAGGCAGCGTCTGCTCGCCGATCGGCTTTACCCGCGCGGCGCCGAAGACAAAAGGTTTCCGGCCGTACTCCTGGCGGAGATAGCGGACTTTGACGATCTGCATTAGGGCTTCGTAGCGAATATCGGCGAGACCGAATAGCGCCCCGGCGGCCACTTCTAAACCCGCCATCATTGCGCGATCATGGTTGTCGACGCGAGCTTCAAAATGACGCTTCCGGGGGCTGGCGTCATGCCAGCGGCGGTAGGCTTCCGGGTCCAGGGTCTCGTCCCATTGAACCATTCCGCTGAGTCCGGCTTCCCGCAAAGCAGCGTAGGCTTCTGTCGAAAGATAATCGGAACACAGCAGCACACCGCTCCCCGCTTCGCCGCCTAGTCGCTCCGCCGTTAGGGAGATGTAAGGAACCAGGTTCTGCCAAGGCATTTCGGGATCGGTTCCCAACACAAGTTCGATCACGCGGGCTCCCGCTGCGAGCACGTCCAGGAGTTCCGCTTCAAACTCATTGAGGCTTAGCCGTCGCCGGGCTGTGTTTTTCCGAGCCGCTGAAAAATTGCAGTAGCCGCACAGGTCCACGCAGAAACTGGAGAGGTAAATGGGGGCGATGTAACGGACATAATTTCCCTCCGGTTTGCGAAACTGGGAGGCGGTGAAGGAGCGCAGGGCCTCGAACTGCGGCGCTGCTTGGGGATCTACGCCAATCTCCAATAGTTCCGCCAGTTCGGGCAGCTCGAGGGGGCGGCTGAGGCTCGCTTGGAGCAGTTCCGCCGTCCGTGTTTCGGACGGACATCTCACCTCATGGAGGAGCTCGCTGACTTTTCGTTGAAAGTTGGGAAAAACGCGTGTGAACATGGTTGCACCACTTCCGTGTCCCAGGAAAGGCACTTGAAGCCTGTGCTTTCATTATCGCGAATTCCACATGAGAGACGCCGGCTCCACCCGCGTTAAGATGGGGCATGGCGGCGCGAGCGGCTATTACGTTTCGAGGCAGGAGAGTTTGAAATGAATGTGCAGATCACTCGCCGGCAGTACTTGGCGTCCGCCGCGGCGCTCGCGGCCGGGGCTGATGCGGCGCCGGCGCCGGAGCGCGAAGAAAAGATGAATATCTATTTTGGCGACCTGCACAATCACGCCAATGTGGGCTATGCACAAGGGTCGCTGCGGCGCGTTTATGAAATCGCTCGGAGCCACTTGGATTTCTTCGCGTTCACTCCACATGCCCACTGGCACGATATCCGGCACTTCGAGGGCAATATCGAAGATAAGTGGATCAACGGGTTTCACATTACGCGTGCGCGCTGGCCGGAAGTCTTGAAGATGGCTAGAGAATTCGACGCTCCAGGGAAATTCGTCACGCTAGCCGGTTATGAGTGGCACTCCACGAGTTTGGGCGACTATCACATCCTGTTTCCAGACTTGGATGCGGAGCTATACACGCCCGATGATCTCACCGAGCTCCAGCGTTTTGCAGCCCGGCGAGGCTGCATCATGATTCCACATCACCCATCCGTGCGCCAGGGGAAACGCGGCGCGAATTTTACCCGGCGGGATCCCAAGGTTTCTCCTCTGCTGGAGATCTACTCGGAGTGGGGCAATTCGGAATCAGACCGGGCGCCGTTCCCCTTCCTTCGTCATACGGAACCTGGACGCTGGACAAAAAACACGCTCCAATACGCGCTCGCGCGGGGTCACCGTTTTGGGGTCATTGCGTCGACGGACGATCATCTCGGTTACCCCGGGGCATGGGGAGAAGGCTTGGCGGCGGTGATGGCGCCGGAGCTTTCGCGCAGAGCGATTCTGGAAGCGCTGTTTGATCGCCGCACTTATGCGGTCACAGGAGACCGAATCCGGCTGCAATTTACTTTGAATGGGCGGCTGATGGGTCGCGAGCTGCCCTATGCGCGCGAACGCCGCTTGCAGATTCGGGTTATGGGCTGGGATCAAGTGGACCGCGTCGAGGTTTTGAAGAACAATCGCGTCATTCACCGGAACTTCCCCATGGACCGTGAAACTTCCAGGGCCAGCTGGGACAAACCCGTGCTAGCGCGATTTGAGTATGGCTGGGGACCGTGGCCGGCGCTGGGAATTACCCGCACGTGCGACTGGGACTTCACCTGCCGCCTAGAGGACGGCATCCTCGAAGACGTCCACCCGTGCTTTCTCTCCGGTCCGCTTGAAGAGGAACGGCGGGATCAAGTTCTGGAACGCACGGACCGGAGCGTGCGCGTACGCTCGTTCACCGCGCTCCGACAGCAGATAGAGGACCGTTCTCAGAAGGCTGTAGTGTTGAAAATGCGTGGCGGCCCGGATACGAAGTTGACGATCACGCTGAGCGCGCCCGCTCGCCAGTCGCTGTCCATGACGTTTCGGGAACTCGCGGAATCGAGTGAGACGCTTTACACAGGCGAATTCCCGCGGGAGTCGGCTTTGCTGAACCGCATCGTCTTTTCCGAGCATTACGAGACCCATTTCGAAGTCAGCGACAGCGGCGATGGGAGCCAGGCTGACTGGTATTACGTTCGTGTGGTTCAGTCCAACGGACAACTGGCGTGGTCGAGCCCTATCTGGGTGGAGCAAGCGCGAGGATGAAGCGCAAGATTGGGAAGCGCGGATTTCAGAGACGGGCATTCGGTAGGATGGGCTTGTAATGGCTGTTTCCGTCCAGTCTGTGCAAGCTTCAGGGGGCCGGCTTCGCTTCGACCGCAATGAGTGGTCAGGCGCATTTGGAGATCTAGGAACCGATTTGCCTCTGGTTGTGGGGATGATTCTGGCGTCCGGTTTGGATGCCGCCAGCGTTCTCACGGTCTTCGGCTTAATGCAGGTTGGCACGGCCCTGTATTACCGGATGCCCATGCCGGTTCAACCGCTGAAGGCCATGGCGGCCATTGTGATCGCGCAGAAGCTTCCCGCCAATATCATCTACGGCGGCGGATTGGCGATAGGCATCGCCATGCTACTGCTTACGGTGACGGGACTGATTGACTGGATCAACCGCGCGACGCCGAAGCCTGTAGTGCGTGGCATCCAGTTCGGCTTGGGGCTTCAGTTGGCGGGCATTGCGCTCCGGGAGTTCATCCCCTCGGAGGGTGCGGGCGGCTGGTGGCTCGCAGCTACCGGCTTCACCCTCACTTTGCTGTTGATTGGGCGGCGGCGCGTTCCCTCGGCGGTGATTCTGGTGGGGTTGGGGGTGGCCTACGCATGGGTGTGGCGACTGGACTCGTCTAGCCTGCTGCGTTCCATTGCCATTCACTTGCCCCGATGGCACACGCCTGCTGCGGCTGACATTTGGAGCGGTTTTCTGCTGCTCGCACTGCCCCAGATTCCCCTTTCCATCACCAACTCCGTGCTGGCGACCCGGCAGCTTGCGGAGGATCTGTTTCCCGAACGAGGGGTCACGGTGCGCCGGATTGGCTGGACCTATTCATTGATGAACCTGGTCAACCCGTTTTTGGGCGGCGTGCCCACCTGCCACGGATCCGGGGGCATGGCGGGGCACTATGCGTTCGGCGGACGCACCGGAGGATCGGTGGTGATTTACGGCGCTCTGTTTGTTGCCTTAGGGGTGTTGTTTGGTTCCGGGTTTCAGACGGTCATTGGGGTGTTCCCCAAGCCAATTTTGGGGGTTTTGCTTCTGTTTGAAGCGATCACCCTGCTCGGACTCCCACGGGATCTATATTCTTGCAAGTCTGATTTTCTGCTAGCGATCTTGGCCGGCGTCCTCGCTGCTTCCGTCCCTTATGGGTATCTGGTTGGATTAGGGGTGGGTCTTGCAATTTACCATTTATCGAAGCGCGATTTAGTGCGGTTAGGCGCTTGAAGCGCTTTCGGGCTAGGAAACTCGAGCGCCTCGCCGGTCTTTGCGAGGCTAGGCCTCAGCGGCGGTTCCGCAGCGCGGTTACACTGAAAGAAGCGGACGCTGGTCAGATGTCCGGGAGATTCACTCTGATGCTGGAACGAGCTCTGAAACCCCTAGTGCTGTTGTGCCTGGCTTTTGCTGCGCAAGCGCAGAGCCTTCAAGAGTTTGAAAAGCGCGTAACCGAGTTCACGTTGGCCAATGGGATGCATTTTATTGTTCTCGAACGCCCCGTGGCCCCCGTAGTGTCTTTTCACGCTTATGTGAACGCGGGAGCAGTGAACGACCCCCGCGGGCATACGGGATTGGCGCACATGTTTGAACACATGATCGGCAAGGGCACTGTGTCGGTGGGTACGAAAAACTGGGCGGAGGAGGAAAAAGCGCTGGCGGCAGTGGAAGCGGCTTACGATCGTTTGGAGCAGGAGCGCCGGAAAGGCGTGCGGGCGGAAGCGGCAAGGCTCAAGGAGCTGGAAGCAGGTCTGAAGGCGGCGATTGACAAGGCCAACAGTTATGTTGATTCTAACGCCTATGTGCGCGTGATTGAAGAAAACGGAGCGGTAGGCTTCAATGCCGGCACGTCGGCCGACAGCACCGTATACTATTACAGCCTGCCTGCCAACCGGGCGGAACTGTGGTTTGTCTTGGCCTCCGAATGGTTCAAGCGTCCCGTTTTCCGGGAGTTCTATAAGGAAAGGGACGTGGTGCGCGAAGAGCGGCGAATGCGGATCGAGTCCAGTCCGCAGGGCAAGCTGTTTGAAGTGGCGATGGCGACGGCGTTTGCGGCGCATCCCTACCGCACCTTAATCGGCTGGGCCAGCGACATCGAAAACCTTCGAGCGCGCGATGCCGAGGAGTTTTTCAAACGGTACTACGTGCCAGGCAATGTCACGATCGGCATTGCAGGCGACGTAAATCCGGCTGAGATCAAGCGTATGGCGGAGAAATACTTCGGTCCCATCCCTGCCGGTCCGCTTCCGCCTCCGGTGATTACGGTGGAGCCTCCGCAGGAGGGCGAGAAGCGCGTTGTCGTGGAAACAGACGCCCAGCCGTTTCTTTTCATCGGCTACAAACGCCCGGACCAGCGCCACCCCGACGACCCAGTGTTCGACGTGATTGGGGGCATTTTGTCGAGCGGGCGCACCGGATGGCTGTACAGGGAGTTGGTGCGGGACCGAAGGATCGCGCTGGCGGCCGGGGCGCAGTCCGGAGTTCCGGGCGCCAAGTACCCGCACCTGTTTGTTCTTTACAGTGTGCCTGCGGCCGGCAAAACCATCGAAGAGAATGAAAAGGCTATCGATGATGTTCTCGGGCGTCTCAAGAATGAAAAGGTAGACGCCGAAACCCTTCAACGCATTAAGACCAAAGTTCGCGCCGGCCTTATCCGACAACTGGACAGCAACCCGGGTTTGGCGGCGGAACTAGCCTCGTATCACGTCAACTACGGAAGCTGGAAAGTGATGTTCACGGGAATCGACGATATTAACAAAGTGAGTGCGGAAGACGTGCAGCGCGTGGCTAAGGAGTACTTCACTCAGAGAAACCGGACGGTCGCCTACACGGTGTCGCCGCCGAAAGATTCTGGAGGTACGACAAAAGGAGGTGCGCGATGAAGGCGCGCTTCCTGGCGGCAATTGTCATCGTGGGCGCGTTATGGGCGGAAGCGCCGGCAAGGAAGAAGAATTCCGCCGCAGCCGGAAGTTCGAAGACGACTGCTTCGGCGCCCGCTTATCAGCAGTTGAAATTCCCGCCCCTCAAGCCGGTGAAGATTCCGGAGATTGCTACCTTCACGCTGTCGAATGGCATGAAGCTGTATCTGTTGGAGAATCACGAGCTGCCGCTGGTCAGTGGGGTGGCTCTAATCCGCACGGGTAATCTGTTCGACCCGGCGGACAAGGTCGGTTTGGCGGAAATCACGGGTCGGGTCCTTCGAACCGGGGGCACGAAATCGAAGACCGGCGACGAAATCGATGTGGAACTGGAAAATCGCGCCGCGAGCGTGGAAAGCAGCATTGGAGAAACCAGCGGCACAGTAAGCTTCAACGCTCTCAAAGAGAACACGGACGAGGTGCTGGCCATTTTCCGCGATCTCCTCATGGAACCCGAATTCCGGCAAGACAAGATCGATCTTGTCAAGACGCAACTTCGCGGCATGATTGCCCGGCGCAATGATGACGCTGCTTCCATCGCATCGCGAGAGTTCACCGAGATTCTGTACGGAAAGGATACGCCTTACGGGCGCCGTTTGGAGTACGTCCACCTTGAGCGGATAACGCGCGCGGACCTGATCGCTTTTCACCAACGCTATTTCTTTCCGGCAAACGTCTTTCTGGCCGTGCAGGGGGATTTTGACACGCCTGCCATGAAAGCCAAGCTGGAGGAACTTTTCGGCGGCTGGAGCGCCAAACAGCCTCCTGTGCCTCCGTTTCCGCCTGTCACCGCGTCGGCTGCGCCCGGAATTTACTTAGCGCCGAAGCCGGACATCAACCAGGCGTTTATCCGGATGGGTCATTTAGGAGGGACGCTGCGGGACAAAGACTATCCGGCGCTAGAAGTGGCTGCGGACATCTTGGGCGGGAGTTTCTCGAGCCGTCTTTTCAAGAAAGTGCGCACGGAACTCGGCTACGCTTACAACATCGGGGCGGCATGGAGTGCGGCTTACGACCACCCGGGGCTGTTCCGCATCAGCGTGAGCACAAAGTCTGCATCTGCCGTCGACACAGTGAAGGTGATTCGCGAGGAAGTGGAACGCCTGCGCACCCAGGAGGTTACGGACCAGGAGTTGCGCACCGCCAAAGACACGGTATTGAACAGCTTCGTGTTCCGTTTTGATAGCCCCAGCAAACTGCTCAGCCGGTTGTTGACTTACGAATACTATGGATATCCCAAGGACTTTCTCTTCCAGTACCAGAAGGGGATCGAATCCGTCACCAAGGCGGATGTGTTGCGCGTCGCCAAGCAATATTGGAAACCCGAGCATTTCACGATCGTAGCGGTGGCGAACCCAGCGGAGCTGAATCCTCCCCTAACGGTTCTCGGTGAGGTGAAAACGATCGATCTGACCATACCTGAGCCTAAGAAGCAACTGGCGCCGGCCAGCGCTGCGAGCTTGGAACAGGGCGGGAAACTGCTGGCGCGCACGCAGCAAGCGCTGGGCGGGGCGGACAGGCTCGCCGCCGTGCGGGACATGACGCAGACCGTGGAGATCTCCATGACCATGGGCGGGAACTCCATGAAAGCCGCCCAGAAAGTGTTCTGGCTAGCTCCTTCTCATCTCCGCCAGGAGCAGCAGTTGCCCTTTGGTAAAGTGATCGCATACTCGGACGGAGTGACGGGCTGGCTGCAAACGCCGCAGGGCGTGATTCCGATGCCTTCCCCTGTGGTGCGGCAGGTGCAAAACGAGCTCCTGCGAATCTGGTTTTCTTTGGCGCTGAGCGACCGAAATCCAAACCGGACGGTGAATCTGGCCGGCAATAATACGCTCGAGATCACGGATAAAACGGGCGCTAGCGTTCGTTTACAAATAGACGGCGCCAGCGGCATGCCGCTCCGTCTCACGTATCAGTCCGAGCAACTAGCTGGCGCACCGGTTCCCGTAGAGGAAGAGTTTTCAGACTGGCGGGAGGTAAACGGCGTCAAGTTGCCTTTCCGAGTCTCCATTACTCAGGGAGGAAAGAAATTCGCCGATGCCGCCGTGCAGGAGATTCGTCTCAACCAGGGATTAAAAGCCGAAGAACTGAGCAAGAAGCCATGAAACGCATCCTCCTTGGGTGGCTGGTAGTCATTGCGGCGGCGGCGCAAACCACCGATCCAAAGGCGTCTGCTCTTGTGGCTGAAACGCTGGCTGCGCTGGGCGGCGATGCATTTCTGAATATGGTTGACCGCGTCGAATACGGACGGGCATATTCGTTTTACCAGGAACGGCTCTCCGGTCTAGCAAAGGCGCGGATCTCAGTGCGATACCTCAAGGAAGGTTCACCGGCGCTCGAAGAGCGGCAGGCGTTCGGGAACAATGAGGACAGCGGTTTCATCTTCAGCGGCGGCAAGGGGTGGTCCTTCAGCTTCCGGGGGGCCCGTCCGGTGCGCGAGGAAATCCTCGCCCGCTGGACAGACTCCACCCTCCGCAATGTGTTCTACATCTTCCGCATGCGCATGAAGGAACCCGGCATGACCTTCGAGTACCGGGGGAGGGACGTTTTTGAAAACCAGCCCGTGGAGATTCTGGATATCATCGATGCTGAGAACCGGGTGGTGACGGCGTACATACACATGTCTACGCGGCTTCCGGTCCGGCAGGTGTACATTCGGCGCGATCCGAAAACCAAGGAAAGGTTGGAAGAGGTGACGCTGTTTTCCAAATATCGTGACGTAGGAGGCGGCGTGCAGTGGCCCTATACGCTGGAGCGGTATCGCAATGGCGAGAAGATTTTTGAGATGTACGCCGAAAGCGTCACGATCAATCAGAATCTTTCGCCGGATCTTTTCCGGGTAGAAGGGAAGTTTAAGATTCTTCCGCCTGCGAAGTGAAACGGGCTCCGGGCGGCTCGCCCTGGCGAATCCCTGCGTTTGAGTGTGTGAAACGCCGCGAGGGCAAGTCGCTACCAAGTTCCCACGCGGAGCGTTATGCCCGTGGAGAAGCGCAGGCCTCTTCCGTAATCGATGCGGTTCAGGGTGTTGTTCCACGCCTGTACGTAGTCCAGGCCTGCGATGCGAAAAGCGACGGCGCGATGAAAACCTAAATGGACACCCCCGCCCATGACCATCGCCAGTCCGTTGGTTTCGTAGCTGTTCGTATAGAGGAGGTGTTTTTCGTTCCGGAGCTCAACCGTGTCGGAGGGTTTGGCTAGTTTCCGCTTCGCCTCGCGGTCGAGCCATTCTTGCGTAATCTTCTGCCCGCCTATGAGTACGTGCAAGTAAGGGCTCCAGCGGCTGCCCCCGGCAGGCTGCCATCGGGGACCCACGACATAAGTGAGTGTATCGCCGCTCCAGTCCTTAGGCAGACCGAACTGGTTGCAGCCTGTTACTTGGAGCGCCCACTGCCAGGCGCGGTTGATGCGGAACGCCGCCTCGGCGCCACCGCCTGCACAGGGCCGCCCGCCAAGCAGAGTGAATTGCGCCGGGAGGTAGAGTTCGAACGGCGGCACTCCTTCGACATCCGGCGGAAGCTCTTCATCCGCGCGGCGGTGATTTCCATCCGTTTCGGGTTGGTATGCCAGGATGCCCGGGCGGTCATCTCGATGCCAGAAAACTTTTCCGGCAAGAGTATTTGAGAAAGAACGGGCGGGATTCAAAGCGGAGCGGGCGATTCCTCGAATCCAAGGATTGGATGTCTCGCGTTCGATGCGGCGGATCAGGTAGCGGTCTAGCGCGTCCTCTCCGATCCCCCATGCGGCGCCGAGCGTAGGCGTCGCGATGTGGTCGATGAAGCCTTGCTGAGGATAGCTGCTCTGGATGGCGCCGATTGATGCTTCACTGACGGGCCCGATTTCGAACTGGGTGCTGAAGGCCCATGCAAAGGCCGCACTGCGCAAGCGGCTCTTCCAATACCTTTTGTTCCGTCCGAATTCCACATCGCGATACGTAGGGTCATTTTGGCGAAACAGGAATCCGGAGACCGCGCCTTGTATGGGGTGGCCGATATAGTTGACATAGAACTCGTCGCCGTCGGCGATGCCGTGCAAGTTGCCGAGAGCGCGGAGATAGTTCCCGAAAAACGGCCCGCGCAACCCCGAGCGGGTTCCAGGCTCGGTCAGCAGCCGGAAGCCATGCATAATACCGAGGTAGTAGCTGCTTTGACGCGTAAGGGGACCCCATTCCACTGGACCCGTGGGGTTCTCTGGCGGGAGTTGCTCGGAGGGCTTCACAGGTTCGATGAAAGAGAGGGAATCCCCTCCGAAAGCTGGCCCGCGGCCGCGATTCGTGTCCACTTGCGCGACCTGCGTGCTCTTTCCGCCGTGCTCATCGTGAGACGCCCATGCGCCGCCGGGGAGCAGGGCGCCGCCTAATGCGAACAGGGACATAATTCTGACTATAAAGCCGCTCACACTATTGAAAATACAATGTCTGGCCGGCACAGCCAAACCGGCTCCGATTCTGCTGCAACATGCAGTAAGATCAGATTTGAGCTGAAATGAACCCTTTTGTTATTAGCGCAATCATTGTGGGCCTGACGCTGGCGGCCGGGTGCAGCCGCCAACGGCCGGTACAGGCCAAACAGGATGCTGGACCAGTGCTTGTACGCGCCGCGCCAGTGGTGAGCAAAGAAATCCGCCGGACGGTGGAGAGCGTAGGAACCCTGTACCCATTTGATGAAGCGATTATCAGCGCAGAAGTGGATGGGCGGGTGGAGCGAGTGAACGTGGATTTGGGCGACAAAGTCGTTGCTGGGCAGGTGTTGGTCCGGATCAACGATGAAGAGCAGCGTTACTTGGTTTCTCAAACTGAGGCGCAACTACGGCAGTCGATGGAGAGGCTGGGGCTCAAGAGCGAAAAGGACCGCTTAAAAGACATACGCGAGGCGCCGGATGTGCGGCGGGCGCAGGCTGATCTGTTTGACGCTGAGCAGCGTTATCAGCGGGTCCGTAAGCTAGTGGATCAGGGAATTGGGTCGCAGTCGGATCTCGATCAGGCTACCGCCCGTTTCAAAGCGGCGCAGGCGGCGTACGACAACTCCCTGTACGCTACACGCAACCTGATGCAGGAGGTGGAGCGCTTCAAAGCCGCGCTGGAGCTTCAGCGCAAAAAGTTGCGGGACACCACCGTTCTAGCTCCCTTTGCGGGATACGTGAAAGAACGGCAGGCTACGCAGGGACAGTATGTGCGCGTGAATACGCCTTTGCTGACACTGGTTAAAGTAGACCCGGTGCGGTTGCGGGTTGAGATTCCGGAGCGAATGGCGCCTTGGATCCGTGTAGGACAGGTGGTTGAGGTATCCGTGGAAGCGTTTGCAGACCGCAAATTCCAAGGGAAAATTTGGCGGATCTCGCCCACGGTGGATCAAACCAAGCGAACCTTCGTGGCCGAAGCGCTCATCGACAATCCACGGGGTGAGTTGAAACCCGGCTCCTATGCCCGCGCGAAGATTCCATCGGATAAGGTGGAGCGGACCAAATTGATCCCAGCGCGCTCGGTGAATTATGTGCTCGGGGCAAACCGGGCGTATGTGATCAAAGGAGATGCCGTTGAGGCTCGCGAAGTAAAACTGGGGGATCGCGTAGACGATATGGTGGAGGTTTTGGAAGGCGTGGAGGATGGCGAGATGGTTGCTGCTACGGGCGTTTCGCGGCTGGACGACGGCGTCAAAGTGAAAGTGGTGACGGGAGAAGAGCCAAAGGCTGGGCGCAAGAAAGCGGGGTGAGCGTGTGACTCGGTCTCTGCTGTGGATGTTTTGTTCAGCGGGGCTCTTGCTGGGGTCGTCGAAGGTGCTTGTCACCGTTGTGGAACAAAAGAGCTCGAAGCCCGTGCCGGGTTTGACTGCGCAAGATTTCACTGTGTTGGATGACCGGACGCCGCGGCGTGTCGAACAGATTGAAAACGCCGGCCGGTTGATTGATTTTCTGATGCTGGTCGACACCAGCCTAGTCGGCGAAGCAGTTCAGCCGGTGGCGATGGGGATCATCGCGGAGCTTCGTGATCCGGAGCAAATGGCGCTGGTGGCCTATCACTCTTCCGCCGATCTTGTGCAAGACTTCACGTCCAGCAAAGAGTTGCTGGCGCGTGCGTTATCTAGGGTTAAGTACGGAAACTCGCCTCGCGCGCTGGACGCCCTGTATGCAGCCATTGACGGCGGATTTCGAGGTTCCGACTTCCGGCGTGTCATTTTGCTTCTGACCACGGGGCTTGAGGGTCCCAGCCGCGTCACGGAGCGGGAAGTCATTCGCATGGCGCGGCGCAACGGCATCTCTATCTATCCGGTATTTGTTACCGGGGCGGCGCGGAGCCTGTTTGAATCGCTGGCTCGCCAGACCGGGGGCGCCAGTTTTTCCCTGCGGGACCTGAAGCTCGCCAAGCCGGCGCCGCTCATCATGGAAGTGGCGCGCTCCGCGTACACCCTCACGGTGAGCGGCAATCTTTCGCTCGGCGAGCGACTTAAGATTGAACTCCGCCGGCCGGGGAAATACGCCATTTCCGCTTTGCCGTTGGACTGAAACGCCCGCCGGCGGCGTTATCAAAACGTCAGCTTTAGTGCGAAGTAGATCTGCCTGGGGTAGCCCGGCGCCGAGGTGACGGTTCCAAATAGGGGACTGGTGGGGGTGGTATTGGGAGCCGCCAAGTGCGTGTGGTTCATGGCATTTAACCATTCCGAACGGAACTGTAAGCGAAAACGTTCGGTCAAGCGGAAGTTTTTGATTGCCGAAAGGTTCCAAATATTCATGCCCTTGGCGCGGAGTCCCGTGAGTCGGCTAGGGAAAGCACGAAGGTTTGAGGCCAGCTGTTTTGCCGGGTCGCGTTCGAAACCAGCGTCGATGTTAAACCAGCGGCTGGGTTTTCGCTCGCTTATGGGCAGCACCAGTTGATGAAGGTCGCCCCGGAAAATGATATTTCCGAAGCCAATAGGCGGCCCGCTTTGCCCTTCATAGAAGCCTTGCAACTGCCATCCGCCTATTAGAGCATCTGCCCATCCGGGAATTTGGCTGAGGATTTGTCTGCCACGGCCTACGGGGAGTTCCCACACGCCACTAAATGTCAATCGCTGGGGGCGGTCCTGAGAGGCGATCACTTTTTCCGGCAAGGGGTCGGTTGCATTCAAGAATGAACTCGCGTCCATCCATTTTGACCACGTGTAAGCCGCCTGTGCCGTGAAACCGCGCGAGAAGCGCCGTTCGGCGCGGATTTGGAGGGAGTGGTACCAGGTATAACCGACAGGTTCATTCCCTGCCACCCCCGTAAAGTGGGGATAGGGGCGGAGAAGTTGAGAACGGGCTACGGTTTGCGCAGAAAGGCCCGTTCCCGGGAGGAGCGGGTAGTAGGGATTTGGCACACGGGCGGAAAGGAAGTCGATGGTCTGCTGATCGCGTTCCGGAGAGCGGCTGAGATACCGTGCCGGAACCGGATCCCATTCCCGCGTGGCGGCGAGGCGAACGGATCGGTTTCCTACATACGACGCTTCAACAACGACCCTGCCCTGCAATTCACGCTGCAAACTTAGGCTCCAGCGTTGCGCGTACCCAAACTTCAGGTTTGGGTTGAAGAACGAGACGCTGTTGCCGGTGTTTGTACTCAAGCCTCCGGCAGCGCCCACGGGCGCAAGAGGGCCGCGCGGGAAGGGATTGGCCAGCGAAGCTATGAAGGTCCGCCCGTTGTCCTCACTCGCAACCAGGCTTGTTGTGCGGCTGAAACCGGTCTGAATGACTGCGTTCCGGTCGGCGCCCCGTGGGAAAAAGAAGAGCCCGTATCCTGCCCGTATGGACATGGACCGTGTGGCCTGCCAGACTACCCCTACTCGTGGAGCAAAGTTTCGGTGCATGCTTTCCCATAGGCCTCTTGGCTGGCCACCTGCGCCAGCAAACAGAAGGCCGCCATAGGAACGAAATGCGCCGGGAGGGATCTCAGGAATCGGGTTGCGGGCATAATTGGCAGCCGCCGCTGCGTCAATGGGATTCGGGGTATTAAAGTCAAAGTCTCTCACCGTGCGGTTGAAGCGCTCTGTCAGCGGACCAAAGTATTCGTATCGCAGCCCTAGGTTCAACATGAGACGGTTTGTGAGCCGCCAGTCATCTTGCGCGAAAGCCGCCACGTACGTTGACTGCATGGCGTCAGAGGCATTCACGCTCATGGCGCCGCCAGTCGGTAGGCCTAATAGATAGGAAGCCAGCCCTAACCCTATGGGGGCAGCGGGGCTGTTATCCAGCGGTCCCACGGTCCATGCCGATCCGAAGGCGATATCGGGTGTGGTCTGCTGAAACCGGTAATCATTTTGACGGTATAGGCGGAACTCGACGCCTGTACGGAGGCTATGATTGCCGCGCACCGCCAGCAAGTCGCCGCCCGCGTGCCCATAATTTGTGTAGGTCGAACTCGGGGCAACGCCGCCAATGCCCGTATATCCGGTGATGGAAAGGCCAGGCACAAAACGCCCCTGAGGGTCGATATAGGAAACAAAGCCGGGATCAAAACCGGCTGCGACTAGATCGTATTTACCGCTCTGGGGTTGAGTCAGAATGCTGTATCGCGTAAAGTTGGCCCGCACACTCAGGACCAAATTCGGGCTAAGCGTGACCACGTCGTCCACGCCAACGAATAGATTGCTCCGGTCTTCAATGTTGCCGGTAACTTCGTTGGGGAAAACCTGCCCTGATACAAAGGGCGCATCGTTGTAATTGAAGCGCCCGGAGAGGCGCTGAGTCTGGCTAAGGGCGTGATCGATGCGCCCCGTATGGGATCCCATCTCATTGTGGGATCGAGTGGGCCGGAAGTAGTTCTGCGAGCCATCCCGGCTGCCGGCCACATTCGGTTCCGGCCAGTAGCGTAGAAGTTTCTGCGCCAGCGGATCCAGGCGCGACTTCGGAATCACATTTCCGGCGAAGGGCTGCCGGGCGAACCGGCCATTGGGCGCCGGAGTGGTAGTGGCCGGGTCGTAGACTTGATAGGTTGGCCCCAGCGGCAACAATTCGGAAAAATCTCCCTGGCGCTGTCTAAGCGTGGGCACCGTAAAAAACCAGTTTCCTCGCTCGACGCTGGGTCGAATAAACCCCTCAAAACCATAAGACCAGAACGTGCGGTTCTTGCCATTGAATAGTTTAGGTATCAGTACGGGGCCGTAGGCGGCGCCGCCATAACGGTTGATCACATGCTGGGGAGCGACCGACCGTTCCTTCTCATGGGTAACCGGTCCCGTAGCAGGATTGTAGAGCTGCTGGCGTTGGAACATGTCCATGCCTTGCAGAACGATGTCATTGTGATACCAGTACAGCGAGCCGTGGAAGTCGTTCGTCCCCGATTTGAGGATCACGCTAATGCTCGCGCCCGGCGAATTGCCGATGGAAGCGTCGTAGGCGGCCGTGTTGGCCTTGAATTCCTCAACCATTTCAGCAGGGGGCATGAATGCCGGGCCTGTTCCGGACATAGCAGGCGCCCCATCGACGTTGTATTGCGTATTGCCAGGTGGAGTTCCATCTACGGTGAAGCTTGTGATGGCGCCTACCGCTCGAAGAAGGCTAGGGTGATTCGGTGCGCCTGTGTTGCTGATGCCCGGCGCCAAACGGATCAGAGTCATAGCGTTGCCACCGCTCAGCGGCAGCTCCAGAATCCGGCGGCGGTCTGTCACTTGGCCCAAAGATGCGCTGGCGGCCTCGATCAGCGGGGTCTCGGCTGTAACCGTAACCGTTTCGGCAACCTGGCCGATCTCCAGCACCACGTCCAGCTTCAAGCGGTCGCCCACGCGGAGCTCGATGTTGTCGTAGACGCTCTTTTTAAAACCAGCCGCCTCAGCGCTCACCCGGTAGATGCCGGGCAGCAAAAAGGGAATTTCGTAGTTGCCCTGATCGTTTGTCTTCGAGCTAATCCGGACGCCCGTGGCTTTGTTAAGCGCCTCCAGGCTTGCTCCTGGAACAGCCCCTCCCGAACTATCTGTGACGCGGCCAAGAAGGGTTCCCCGTCCATCCTGAGCGCAGGCAGCGCTCACCATGAAGGCTATGCTGACTCCAGTCCCGATGGCTACCGTCCGAAGGAAAAACATGCGCCTCCCTTCCAGCTCAAACCTGAGCTATGCGGTCATTATATACGGACCGCCCCTGGGGGGGCGCTATTCGGTCAGATTTTGATTTGCCAGGGCTGAGCCGTCAACGTCCCGTTTGCACTTTTGGCGTCGAGAGGTAGCCTATGATCTGGTCCTTACGGACCTCATTGACTACAATCTCCCACGGCTGCCGCGCTTTCGACGGCACATAGAATTGAAGCGGCTCGTTGATGTTCTTGTCTTTCTTTTCCACCTTCTTGTCGTCGGCGATCACTTCAATGGTGAAACGGTTATGCTTGGGATCCGTTTTCTTCACCGCAATGCTGACGTCCGCCACTTTAGTTGGAGTCTTCGCTTTGCGAATGTTGAACTCATAGTAATTCCGCTCACCTAACGCACGCAAGGCCGCAAGTTCCTTCGAGTTGGTGGCGATCAGGCTGGCGTGTTGATCCACGTCGCCCACCACACGCTTCAAATTGGCGATGGTCTTATCCAGCTCCGCTTTTGTGGAGGCGACTTCCGTTTTCACGTTGCCCACTTCGGTGCTCACTTCGCCCAGCCGCGTGTTGGTAGTGGTCGCAGTCTGGCGCACTTCGGAGACTTCACTGCTCACCCGGTTCACTTGCTCGGCCGCTCGTTTCTGCTCGGCCTCCAGCCGCTTCGCTAGCTCTTCGGCGTGCTTTTCCGCTTCGATTTTGGCTTGGCCTGCCGCCATTGCGGCCTGCCGGCGCGCTGCTTCGAGCTCATCGCGCAACGCTTCCATACGCTGGTGAGCCGTGGCGGCGCTGACCGAGGTTTGTTCGTGCGTCTTGGCGATCTGCTCTAAAATTCGCTCGTCGGCCTGTCGCATTTCTGCCCGGAACTTATTGAGTTCCATGAACAGATATACATTTGCGCCGATCAGCGCGATGACTGCTCCCGCTAAAATCGGGATGGCTAGCTTGCCTCGCGAAGAGTTTGCGGGCTCCAAGGGGGGTAGAGGGGGTTGAGACAGGGTGCTCACGGTTGGAATCTCCGTTCTAATTTCATACTACTAGAATAGACGCTTCTCCAGAGGCGTATCGTTTCGGTTTTGTACGGCGTTTGCCGTTTACCTCCGGTCCGATCGCACCGGCCGGGCAAATTCGAGAAGCTCTTGCTTGGGAACTCCGGGTTCGAAACACCTACGGCAGCGCGCCTCATACATCCCTGCGGCGCCCACGACAATGAGATCATCGGACTCCACGAGCCTTTGCGTGTGTTTGGCGGGATTGCCGCACCGCATGCAAATGGCGAGCGTTTTTGTTATGGACTCGGCGTGCGCCAAAAGTTCCGGTATGGGGCTGAAGGGGCGCCCCAGATAATCGGTATCCAAACCCGCGATGATCACTTGTTTGCCGGAATCGGCAAGCTGATTGGCGATTTCGACAAGATCCTTGCCCAGAAAATTGGCTTCATCAATCCCCACCACCTGCGTGCGCCAGTCGAGCTTCCCCAGGATTTCCGCCGGGTTGCTGACCACTTCGGACCGCATTCGGACGTCACCATGCGAGACGATCTCTTCGCGCGAGTACCGGTCATCGATAACCGGTTTAAATACCTGGACCCGCTTGCGAGCGATCATGGCGCGCCGTAGCCGACGAATCAGCTCCTCGCTTTTGCCTGAAAACATCGGCCCACAGATGACTTCAATCCATCCGATACTACCCGTGAATATGTCCATACGCCTTCATTTACTGTAGCGGATCATGTAAGACCTGCTAGCCGGCTGGAGAGTAACCGACTTATCTTTGGTCCGCACCGTCACTCTGCCGCCGGCGGCTTCCACCTGAACGGCTTCCACCTTGTCGCTACCTTTCCGATAGGGCTGGATCACAGTGAGCAGGAGCGCCTGGAGGGAGGGATCCGTAGTAGACGCCTCCAGATGCCATTGCGGCGGAATGCGCGTTTTGGAGGCGTCCTTCAAGTAATTCCAATCCGGTTCGGGCGTATAGCCTGTCCAATGTTTCAGGGTAAAACGCCCACCGCCGAAGGTGATCTGCGCGCCTGCGTTGCCCCTCTCGATCCCTGCGGTTTGCCGCTCTTCGTCCGGGTGAAAGGGCACGCCTCCGTGCAGCATAAGCTGGAAGGTGGAGGGACGCGCCGCTTGCAACTCATCGGCGATCACCACTAGGTCCGGCTTCACAAACACGATGTGCCGGATGTACTTGGCCAGCTTCCCTTCGTAAGCGGCCGTGGCGTCGCCCGCAACATAGTCCACGTCCGGTTTGGTTTCAAATTTCACGATTCTTCCAAACGGATCCGCGGAGTGAGGCTTCTGTCCCTCGCCGTTCACCAGCAGCGCATTCTGAGCTTTGGTGCTCCAACACCACTGGCTATGGAAGGGACTGCCGTAATAGTCCCGGTAGACATTGTTCACTAGCAATGCTTCCCCGTAAGCGGTGAGCGTGAACGAATTGTGCGCATCGTGCCCATGGCTCTGGCGACCAAAGGGGCTCGATTTGAAGCGCACCTGCACGTTTTGAGCGGCGCTGGTCAAATTCGAATTTAAGATGGCCACGCCGATGCCGGCGAACAGTTTGGAGGCCGGCAGGTTGGTAGGCGCTTTCGCCTGGACTTGCGGCATGGCGCCCCAGAGGAACGCCATCACGGCTTCCTCATGCTCATCAGAAATCTTCCACTGATCAGCCCACCACGCCCAATAAGGGTTGCGGACTCCCGCCGTAAAATAGCGTACGAAAGTCCAACTGCTCGACGGGGGCCGGGCAGAGAGGTCTCCGAAACCCATTTCCGGGCTGCCAGGGGGCGCGGAATACAGGGCGTAATCGGCGAAATGGGTGAAGAATGGCTTTTTGAAGCCGTCGATTCCCAGAGCGGTGCGCGCCACATCCAACCACCAAGTAGCCTTTACCATATAACTCGCCCAATAGGCGAGTCCTTCGTGCCAGCCGCCGTCATCATCGGACCAGACAGGGTACGCCGCAAAAAACTTTTGCACCGCAAACGAGAGGAATCTCTCGGATTCCGGGGTCTCTCCGAAGGTGGCGATGGCGTTCTCCGCAAGCTTGTGCCAGGAGCGGTTGCCATGGCTGTTGTACGGACGGTTCAAGTGCCCTCCCCCCTCTCCGGTCTGGCCTCCCTTCCAGCAATCCATTGCGCGCCGCAAGAGCACGGATCGCACCTTTTGGCGGTCCTCCGGGCTGAGAGCGCCGTAAGCCCAGTCGTAAATACGCGCCAGACGGTGAAGGATTGGCATGGCCGCTTCGTCATTCAGTCGCCAATTGGTGGGCCCATCGGGATTCCAACTTGCTAGATGCAGCGCCCATCGCCGGGCGGCATCCCGAAAACGGTTGTCTCCAGTCATGAGGTAGGCAAAAGCCAGGACCTCCCCTTCCTGGCATGCTTTCAGCGTTTGCATCCGGTTCGGCCACCAATAGGCGCGGGTTTCCGGATTGCTGATGGTTCCCATTACCGTAGGTTCGGGTGTGGGCTCGGCCTTCAACAAGGCTTCGGCCTGATGCAGAAGCCGCCGCCATTGCTTGGCGCCGCCGGACTGCGCCCACTCGCGCAGGCGGGGCAAGTCCTTTTCCGTCACAAACAGCCGCGGGTGGCTCTTGGGAATTCGGGCAGCCAGTTCCGCCATCGTGGGCTGCGGGAACACTACCGCATCAGGAGGAATGATGAATCGGCGAGTTTGGCTCCAGGGCGAAGTCTTTCCCCCTGGGCTGACAATCTGATACCGCCAGTACCAAGTTCCCGGTTTCAGCGGCCGATTGTGGGTGTACACGCTCCAGTCGAGGTCCCTGACGGTGGTGGCGTCAGAAAAATCTGCTTTCGCGGCCCACTGGACAGCGAATCTATACTGTAGACCGTCGCTGGGCCAACTGAAAGCGGGTGGATTCACCGCCACTGTGCTTCCGTCTGCCGGCCGGTAGCCCCACTCGTCGGGGCGCGCCGGGCGATCCGGCATCTGCGCCCAAAGACAAGCTGTAAAGAGAAACGCGCTCCAGGTTTTCATGTTCCCGCACCTAGTCCAATCGCCGGATTTTCAAATTGCGAAACCAGACCGGCGCGCCATGGTTTTGCAAACAAATGGGGCTGATTCGCACGATGTCGTCCGAGCGGCGGTTGTCGCGCAACACCCGCAGCGCTTCGGGTTGGGTGAGATCGAATGCGAGCACCCGCACGCCGTTTAACCAGTGTTCCACATGGTCGTTTCGGACGAGGATGCGCGACTCGTTGAACTCGCCGAACGGCTTAACCACACCGCCGCGCGGAGCCATGGCTGAGTATAGCGCCCCGGTTTTCCGTTTCGGATCCGCGCCATCCCTGTTCTCTTCATCAACAATCTGATACTCCAGCCCGCGCGCCCGCGCCTGAAAGCCCGCCTCCCCTTTACGCTGCCAGCGGTCGGTACGTTGGACCAGGTACTTCACCCCTGAATTACCGCCTTTCAGGATTTTCCACTCGAATCGCAGGTCGAAGGACCGGTAGGTGTCCACGGTTCGTATGTCTTGAATGCCATCGGGATTCGGAAAACCTTTCAGGCAGCCGCCTTCCACGGTCCAGGACGTCGTAGGGAATGGGAGGCCCGTTACCTCCAGCCAGCCGCGCGGGGTTACGCCGTCGAACAGCAGTACCCAACCCGCGGCCTTCTCCTCCGCGCTGAGGGTGTTGGGCTGCGCTGCTATCATAGGCACGCAACCCGCAAGAAACAAGAAAGTAACCCGCATCAAACTGAGCATCGTAGCACGGCGAAACCGGCGCGCGGGCGACTATTTGCGCTTAAGCTGAAGCCGCTGCGCCTTCAGACTGCGATACAGGCGTTTGGCTTCCTCTGAAGTGGGATTGCGTACGATGGCTCCCGCCAGAAGCCGTTCGGCTTCGTCGACTACTCCCGCCCGGGCGTAAATCACAGCCAACGCCAAGCCATTGTCGCCCAAGCGCTGTTTGGCGCCGGCTAGCTGCTCCAAAACGGGCTGGGCCGGGACGGCAAAGCATGCTTCCGGAGAGCCCACTTGGGCCCGCTTGCCCTTGGCGGTCACACTCCAGCGGTACGTTTGCCCGGGTTTCAACGCGGGTTCGCACTTCCACTCTCCCGCTTCAGTGATGGGACTCTCCGCAACGACCTTTCCTGCGGAATCCAGGACATGCGCCTGGTACTGCTGCAACCGCGGTTGACGTTGCCAGCGCAGGAGGGGCGTTGTGGAGGAGACATAAGTTGCAACGGGCATTTCCAGGACGATGCTGTCCTCTTCGTCCGTTCCCGACCTGCTTACTAGCCCGGCGAGATCCCCTGGGATCTCGATTTGTCCAATTTCGACGGCTTTTTGCACGGCTACCCGAAACTCCTCCGGAAGTTCGGATATCTCCTTCGGTAGAGGTTTCTCACGGCGGCAAGCCAGGAAGCCGACTGTGCACACCCACACTATCACCGCAACCTTACGCATGGTTAAACCCAAACGCCGCCATCTTACCACGAGCGGGCAAGCCTAACCACGCGCGTGAAAGACCGCAGCAGCCAATAAAAAGTAACACGTTAGAGCCACCATGTCTGTAACCGCTAGCACTGCTGGGCCAGCGGCGACTTTCGGGTCCAGATGCCAGCGCCGGATGAGCCGGGGACCAAGGAACCCGAGGACAGCTCCCGCCGCGCCTGCACATAAGATGCCCCCTGCCGCAACGGCCGTGACATCTAAGGCCCCTAACCACAAAGCCCCCACCAAGCCCGCCACACCGCCGCACAGGCTCCCTAGAAGCGTTCCGATACCCAGCTCGCGGAATGCGCCCCGTCTCGAGTTTTGTGCGCCGCCGATCTGAATGTGGTTGAGGCTCACAATGACCGACTGCATCGCTACGCTCTCGGCAATGGTCAATATCAACGGGACAAAGAAGGCGAGCGCTACGAATGAGGAGAGCAGATGGTCAAAATGGCGGGAGAGGAACGCCGCCGCCACGCCTCCGGCGAGGTTGCACAACAGCCACGGGAAGCGATGCCGGACAGCTTGCAAAGCATTCCGGCGCTGCTCCTGCTCGAGGTGAATTCCCACCAGTTGAAACCACTCGTCCAGGGTTTCGCGCCGCTCCCAATCCAGAATCCCACCGGCATGACCTGCCAGGTCCAGGACCCCGGTGAGACGTCCCTCCTTGTCCACCACTGGAAGCGCCAAGTAACGCTTGGCGGTCAACACTGCGAGCGCCTCCCGCAATGGAGCCGACTCCTCTACGGAAACTGCGGGCGCCGCCATAATCTGACGGACAGGCAGGCCCGGATCCGACAGCAACAGCCGCCGTGTGGGAACTACGCCGCGCAAGTTTCCCTGAGGATCGGTGACATAAAAGTAAACAATCCGTTCTCCGAGCTTTTCGGAACGCAGGCGGGTCAGCGCCTCTTCGACGGTTTCGTCCTCCCAGAGACGTACGAAATCCTTACGAGCGACGCGCCCGGAAGGCGAGTCCAGATCGGGCAGGGAGAAGCCTGTCAACCCTATAGAGTATCTGATCTTGGCGCATGCCCGCTTTCAAGGCGCTTCAGGGGCAACCGCACCAAAACCCAAGCCACCGCCAGGAACGCCGCCAGAGACAACCAGCCTCCCAGCAGGGGATAAAGTCTCCACGTTCCAAAGCTGATTCCAGCGAGGAAGAGCACGGCGAGCACAATCCCCAGGATGGCTTCGCCAGCCACCAATCCGGAGGCGAGCAACGTTCCGCGCTCTTCCGCTTTGGCCCGCTGCTCCTGGGGCAACCGGGTGGTGAAGCGGTCTGCGATCCACTTGATCACGCCGCCGATAAAGATGGCGGAGGAAGTATCGAACGGCAGGTACATGCCCACTGCAATCAACATGGGCGCTTTCGCTCCGCACAGGATCAGCGCCAGCCCAAACGCCGCGCCGGCAACGAGCAGCCCCCAAGCCATCTCGCCCCCAACGATGCCCTTGGCCAGTTGAGCCATTAGTCCTGCTTGAGGCGCCGGCAACGCGCGTCCTCCGATGCCGCCGGTAGCGAGATTCGCTTCGTGCAAGGCGAGGATGGGCCATGTGAGGAAGAAGGAGAGCAGGATGACGGCCGCAATTTCAACCACTTGCATCTTCCAGGGCGTCCCTCCCAACAGGTGGCCCGCTTTAAGGTCCTGGATCAAGGAACCGGATACGGAGGCGGCGCACGCCACCACCGCGGCCACCCCGAGCACAGCCGCTACGCCGCCGGATCCCTTCATTCCCATTGCGATCATCACCAGCGCAGAGATGACCAGAGCCGAAAGCGTGAGCCCGGAAAGTGGCTGATTTGAGCCGCCCACTAGCCCCACCAAGTAACCGCCTACCGCGGAGAGAAGGAAACCGGTTACGGCCATTACGAAAGCCGTCACTGCGGCGACAGCCCAGCTTCCGGTGAAATGGTAGTAGATACCAGTAATCGGGAGAATGAGAAAGAAAATGGCTACGACCACCCACTTGGCTGGGAGATCACGCTCGATCCGGTCGCGCTCGCTGGTGGAATGCGCGCCTTTTAGGGAAGCCTTCCACGCGCCTTGGAGCGAGCGCGTAATGGATCCGCGCATTCCGAGCAACGTGTTGGCGGCCGCCACGAGCATGGCGCCCACGGCTATCGGACGGACCACTTCTCGCCAAGCGGTTTGGGGGTCTAAAGCGGGGTTGAAAAACAGCAGCAACGGAATGAGCAACCACCAAGCCATCACCCCGCCGGATACATTCACCGCAGCATATTCCGGGCCGATGATATAGCCAATTCCCATGAGGGCAGGCGACAAGGCCGGCGTGGACCATGGAATTCCACCGCCTTTCGTCAACGCTGTAGCCGGGAAGGTTAGTGTTCCTTCGAAATACTCGCGGAACACTTGGAAGCCCTTGTCACTTTTCAGGAACTGAATGACGCCGCCAAATCCCATGGCTCCGAAAATGTAACGCGGGGCATCTGCCGAGTCCTGGCCGGCGCGAACGATTTCGAAGCTGGCGATGCTTTCCGGCCACGGCAAACCGGCATCTACGCACAAGGGACGTCGCAAGAGAATGATAAAAAACACGCCGATCAGCCCACCCGCCAAAAGGATGAAGGATGCCTCCCAATAGTGCGAACGTAAGTCTGTCCACAGCCGTTGCCCCTGTATCTCGACCAACAAGAACGACGGCAGGGTGAAGATGGCGCCGGCTACGAGCGCTTCTCCCACGCTGGCCGCCGTCCGGGCGATGTTCTGTTCCAGCACGCCGCCGCGAAACGCAGGGATGCGGAACAAAGCCATGGCGATCACGGCTGCCGGGATGGTGGCTGTAACCGTTTGGCCCGCTTTCATCCCGAGGTAAGCGTTGGCTGAGCCGAACACGAATGCCAGAAATATGCCGAGCCCGACCGCTTTCACAGTTAACTCGGCCGGTTCCCGGTTCGATGACGAGCGCATGTCGCGATCTTAGCAGGTAGTCCGGCAGGTTGTGGAAAACCGCCGTGTGCTCCCCTCTGCGCTTGTTACCATGAGTTCGATGCCTGCCCGCGTACTCATTGTGGACGACGAGGAAAATCAGCGCCAAGGGCTTGCGGCCATGGCGGCGGCCTGGGGCTATGTGGCGGACACCGCCGCTGACGGACAAGAGGCCCTCGAAAAACTAGAGGTGTTCCCAGCCGACGCCATTATCACTGATTTGATGATGCCGCGCGTCGATGGCGCGGAGTTGCTTCGCCGCCTGGCTTCCCGCCCGGATGCTCCGCCGGCCATTGTTTTGACGGCTTTCGGGGGGATTGAAAACGCGATCACGACGGTCTTGGACCTAGGAGCTTTCTGGTTTCTTGAAAAACCCATTCATCCCGCGGCCTTGCGGTTGTTGCTGGACCGCGCCACAGCGCAAAGCCGCCTGGCGAATGACGCTCGCCGGCTGGCGCGCGAGTTGTCCCGCCAGGGTGTCTTGGGAGAGCTCGTCGGCCGGTCTGCGGCGATGCGGGCGGTGTTTGCGTTAGTGGAGCAGGTAGCTCCCAGCAAAGCCAGCGTGCTGGTTACCGGAGAGAGTGGAACGGGAAAGGAGATTGTGGCGCGCACGATCCACGCGCTTAGCCCGCGGAGAAACGGCCCATTTGTTGCTGTCAATTGCGCCGCTATGCCCGAGTCTCTCATGGAGAGTGAGCTGTTTGGTCACGAGAAGGGGGCTTTCACGGGAGCGGTGGAGCGCCGAGCGGGGTGCTTTGAGCTGGCTAGCGGCGGCACGCTGCTTCTGGACGAGATCGGTGACATGCCCCCAGGCACCCAAGCGAAGCTTCTGCGCGTTCTGGAGGACTCCCGCGTGCGCCGTTTGGGAGGCAAGAGCGAAATCCAAGTGGATGTCCGGGTGATCGCTGCGACGAACCGCGTTCCGGAAGAAGCGGTGAAAAGGGGCCAGCTTCGCGAAGACTTGTACTACCGCCTGAATGTCTTCCACATCGAACTGCCGCCGCTGCGGCGGCGTAAAGAGGATATTCCCGCGCTGGTGGAAGCCTTGTTGCCTTCCCTCAACGCCAAACACGGCTGCCGTGTGACGGGCGTTGAGCCTGAAGTTTTCGACGTACTGGCGGCGCGTGACTGGCCGGGCAACGTCCGGGAGCTGCGGAACGTGTTGGAGCGCGCGGTCATTCTGGCGGGGGAAGGGCTGATTACCACGCGACATCTGGCGCCATATTCGGCCGTACGCGCTGCCGTCGCGCCGGGAGGCAGCGCTCAGGAGGCCATTACCTTTCCGATTGGGACCACGGTGGAGGAGGCGGAGCGCGCTCTGATCCTCCGCACTTTGGAGCACACGGGAAACAACAAGACACGCGCTGCCGAGATCCTGGGAATCAGCCTCAAAACCCTACACAATAAATTGAAAGAGTACGCCGCCGGCGCGGATCAGTGAGCCCATGTCGCTGAAGGTCCGGCTGAGCTTCGCGGTTCTCTCTCTGGCGCTTGTGATCGTGCTTGCGCTGGCGGCGGTAAGCCTGGCGGGAGTAGCGGGAGCGAGGTTTGAAGACACGTTTGACCGCAGCCGCATGCTCGGGTTGCAGGCGCAAGAGCTGCTGATGGTGCGCTTGCGGAGCCTCTCGCCGCCGCCGGCGGAAGCAGACGCCATCCGTAGCGCCGTGCGGAACGACCAAGCCCTGGACCGGATATTGCGGGATTTGCTGGCTACGTCTCGCACCGTGATTGCGATTGCCGTAACGACACCCGACGGGCTAGTGCTAGCCGCCTCCGATCCGAATTTGAGGGACACCCGGCTGTCACGGTTGCCCCCGCTTGAAACCTGGCAGTCTCAGGGCATATGGGCGAGGATGAGCGAAATCTTCTGGGAAAACCGAAACTATGAAGTCAATCTCCCACTGGCTCCACCCGGCGCAGATGCGCCGTGGCTCCATGTGCGCGTACTGGTGTCGTCGGTGCTTTTGCGCGCCGCGGTAGCGCCCCAGATCCGGGAGCTCGGATGGGCGCTTGGGCTGTCTTTGGTTCTGGCGTTGGCGGCCGCCGTGCTGGTTACGCGGTTTGCTCTACGCCCCCTCGCTTCCCTCGCCATCGCCATCGACCGGATTTCAAAAGGCGAGACGGCTGCTCCGTCCGAGCGCGCGCCGGCGGAGGTAGCCGCCGTGCAGTCCCGGCTGGACATGCTAGGCGAACAATTCCGTGGCGCTCGCGCAGAAGCCCAGCAAACGCGCTCGCAGGTGGAGGCGCTTCTGGAACGACTCGAAGAAGCCATCCTGCTCTTTGGCCGGGACGGCAAGCTTGTGATTGCCAACCGCGCAGCCGAAGATTTCTTTCATCTAAGCCGGTGGCGAATGGTGGGCCGCCCTTTGGATGAAATCCTACCTCCTTCGACGGACCTGGGTGCGGTGGTGCACGGGGCTGCGGGGGTGCGGAAAGCGCTACGCGGCCACCTCGTAACCATTCACCGCAACGACATGGCGCCACAGAATGTCCTTGTGGATCTGGAGTTGCTGGAATCTTTCGGTTCCCGCGAGCGCGGCGGGTTTCTACTCACATTGCGCGACGCCGAATCCCGGCGGCAGATTGGAGCGCAGCTTGACGTCGCCGCCCGCCTTACGGCTATCAGCCGGATTACTGGAAGTGTGGCCCACGAAATCAAAAATCCGCTGAATGCGATCACGCTGCATTTGGAAGTGATCAAAGCCAAACTTCAGGCGGGGATGGCGGAAGTCTCTACCGAACTCGATGTCATTTCCCGCGAGATTACGCGTCTGGACCGCGTCGTGAAGACATTTCTGGACTTTACTCGCCCGGTGGAGCTGCGTTGGAGTGCGGTGGACCTAAACGAGATCGCGTCGGAGGCGGCGGCCTTAGTGCAACCCCAGGCCGCCCGCCAGCGGGTGATTGTGGAGGTTGCCCAAGCTCCCGGAAGGGCAATCGTGCAGGGAGACCGTGATTTGATCAAGCAGGCGGCTTTGAACCTCGTGGTCAACGGCGTTGAAGCGATGAAAGACGGCGGGCGTCTGAACTTGACCGTGCGCCAGTCCTCGGAATGGCTGGAGCTGCTTGTGGAGGACACCGGACCGGGCATTCCGGACGAGCTTCGCTCGAAGATCTTCCAGCTCTATTTCACGACGAAACCGAAAGGATCCGGCATCGGGCTGGCGTTCGCTTTCCGCGTTGCGCATTTGCACGGCGGCGCGATAGACTTTTCAACCGAGCCGGGCGAAGGAACGGTTTTCCGGTTGCGCTTCCCGTCTGCCCAGGAGGCGAGGTCATGAGAAACTGTGCTTGGCTGGCTGCCGCGCTGTTTTTGTGCTCGTGCAATCCCTTCCGGCGCTCGAAGCCCGCTACGCCGCCGCCTCCTCCGCCCCCGAGACCGGTTTCACAACCGACGCAAACGACGCCCGAGACGATTCCTCCGCCGCCTGCTCTGGAGCTGCCGCCGACGTTGCCGCCTGCGGTGGAGCCAGATCAGCTACCGCGGCCGCCCGCGCCGGCGCCGGGAAAGAAGCGGCGGCCATCACGGAAAA
>Ga0207433_10001826_pt1 | contig 44884 bp, 22 predicted proteins | sample YelNatPaOPGAMG01_FD_187559 | JGI IMG/M metagenome (GOLD analysis project Ga0207433, IMG submission 187559) | Hot spring thermophilic microbial communities from Obsidian Pool, Yellowstone National Park, USA - OP-RAMG-01 (SPAdes) (version 3) | ecosystem: Environmental > Aquatic > Thermal springs...
CGCCCCTACCTTAGCCTCCGCCTCCACCTTCATCAGCTCCGCCAACAGCCACTCTAACATCGCCTTTATCGGATCATCCTCCAGTAAAAATCTGGTTAGCCATTTTTCCAAAAATGCCTTATAATCTTTCTGAGCCATCGTAAATTGATACCTCCTCTCTTTAAAGTTTCTTCTTTAAAAGGAGAGTTTACGATGGCTCACTCCTCTAGGTCAAATTGCGAACTATTTTGTACACCAGCAGAAAGAAGGTTTTTTCCTATTAATTTTATATTCCATTAATCAATAGTCCTCAAATAAATAGTCCTCAATATAAAATGTTAGAGAAGGCAGGCAAGAAAGACCATTTCCATCTGACCAAAAAATTGTTCCTGAATATTTAAAGCCAGTCAGACTAAAAAATTTCAAAAAGGCAATTTTAAAAATGGTTCATTTTTTTAAACTTATTTTCCTTTTGAGCTAAAAAGGCCCGTATCTAAAGAGGACTGGCGGAATCAGGGCAATTAGGCTGAAAATAATAAGAATAATCATGAGGGGCAAAAACCATCTGGCCCATTTTTCCCAGGGAATGCGGGCCACCCCCAGCACGCCCATCGTCACAGCTGATGTTGGCAGAACTGGATTAATCACCTCGCAGAGCTGAAAGGCCAGGACAGCCGTCTGTCTGGTAATGCCCACTAGATCGCTCAGGGGGGCAATAATGGGCATGGTTAAAGAAGCTTGAGCTGTCCCTGAATGAATGAAGAAATTAATGATAGCTTGAATGATAAAGATAAGCTGGGCAGTGATGATTGAAGGTACAAGGGAAATCAAACTGGCTGCTCCCTGCAAAAGGCTATCGAGAACCATGGCTTCGCGCATAATGATAAGAATTGCCCTGCCGCCAGCAATAATCAGGACAACATTCATCATTTCCCTTGAACCTTCAACAAAATACTGGGCCATCTGCGAAGGTTTCATCCGGGCGATAAAGCCAGAAATCAGCCCCAGACCCAGAAAAAGAGCCGCAATTTCTTCCATATACCATCCTCTGGCCAGAATACCGAAAATAAGAAGTCCGATACTCAGAAAAAGTAAGACTATAATCAGCTTCTGCTCGTTCCCCCACTTCACTTCTGATTGATCAGCCCTGGCGAGTTCCAGCCTCCCCCGGTCTATTTCATAAACCGGACTTAGCGATGGATTCTTTCTGATTTTTTCAGCATAACGGACAACAAAAATAATGGCTATTACTGTAGCTATTATCCAGAGAATAAGCCGGTAGGTTAAACCTGAGTAAAGAGGCAAATCGGAAAAGCTCTGGGCAATGCCGACAGTAAAAGGATTGAAAAAGGCAACAGCAAAACCCACGGCTGAGCCAAGAAAAGGAATAGCCACACCCACAATGGAATCGTAGCCCAGGGAAAGGGCAAAGGGAATAAAAATGAGGACGAAGGGAATGGATTCCTCGGCCATGCCATAGACGCTTCCAGCCAGGGAGAAAACCACCATCAGAGCAGGAATTACCAACAATCTTAAGCCCGGCTGACGGGAAAAAAAGGCCGCCAGCCGGTGAATGCCGCCTTCAATCGCCCCTGTTTTTCCCAGCAGACCAAAGGTGCCGCCAAAGATAAATATAAGAAAAATAATCAGGGAGGCGTCCTGAAAGCCCCTGATAGGCGCTATCAGTAACCAGTGGGGGCCCAGCCATTTTTTGGGCAAGTGGTGAAAGGTACCGGGAACAGCTACCATTCTTTTTTGGCCCTGGAATATCCTTTCTTCTCTTTCAAACTGGCCAGCCGGAATAAAAAGGCTCAAAAGATAAACAGCTATTACCAAGACATAGATCAGAACCAGAGTATGGGGCAGACGAAAGGATTTCCTCTTTTCCATGGTCATCTCCTGTCTTCTTTCCCTAATATCCCGGCGAAAATTTATCTAAACAGAACATCGTCGCAGCCTGAGGGCCTTCTTCCTGCCGGAGCTTTGGAGCTATATTTATCATTATTTTTTATGACAGTTCAATCTTTATTTTTGATTATTTACTTCTGATAACTTCTGATAGTGCTTATTGAGTCCAGCTTGTAAAAAATAATTAGAAAATATTGAGTTTTTTCATTCCAAGCCTTTTCATTTTTAAAAAATTAAGTAAAATAATTTACAGAAGGGCCAAGAAAATTAAAATTTTTAAAAAATAAATCTACCTTCTCTTTTATAAACCAAGAATAGACTTTTAAAAATAAATCTTTCTTAAGAGACGCTCAGGCTAAAAATTCCATCTTAAACCGAATCGGGCTGAGCGGACACCGGTCACACTATTAATTCTTCCATAGGTCGAATCAACGGTATAGGTTGGCGGAGTCTGATAATAATAAACTCTAATGTTGGGATTCTGATTGATATTAATCGAAGTACTTCCGGTGACGTTGAAGAGATCAAGATAAAGACTTAATCGGCCCAGATTTCTGAGGTTGAAGCTTTTTTCCAATCTCATATCCAGCCAGGCTTCGGATGGTGTCCGACGCGTACCGACGGGTTCAGCCAGAATACCAACGTAGCTCACCCTTGCTCCGAATCCGGGCGGGAAATAAACTCTCTCAATTGTTCTCGCCCAGGGAGAACCGCTTCGATAATTAAAATAGGCACTGACAGCAATATCCAGAGGCAGAATATAGGTGCCAAGAATTTTGATATTGAGAGGCCGGTCGTAGCGAATTCGGCCATCAGCATTAATGAGAGAATTGGGGTCGTCATACAAAGCCGTTTCTCCCTCAGCTCCTCCATAATCATGATTAGCTGTCCCTGTGAAGGCACTATAAACAATTGACCCGCTCAGCTGCCAGCGATTGGACATTCTCTTCTGGAAGGAAAGAATAAGTCCCTTATATTCTCTCTTGCAGCCTGGAGGATTGGCCCCGAGGAAATAGGGAGTGGGGGCATAAGAGGCTAAGCCATAAACCGTGAACTGCTTATCATCAGATGTTCCCCATTTGCCATCCCAGCCAGGATCAACAAAGGTGTAGGGCAGCCAGATCGGCCTCCCCTGTTCATCTTTTTTATTAGGATCATAGCCATTAACAGCGTCGATATCTTCGGTAATATTCTTGTTCTGCTTGTAAAGAAATTGTATGCCCAGTCGAAAATCTTTCATCAACTCATGCTCAATTCCGATAATAAACTCATTCATATAGGGGCATTTTATGTCGTCAGAATAGTATTTGATATTAGGATCCTGGACGACATAACTTGTCAGGACATAATTGTCGCCATTAGGGTCAATGTATTTCGGGTCAGCCGGTCCACTGCGGGGCAAATCCATGTATCCATTGCCATTGAGGTCATACCAGTACCAGTTCATAGAGCCAGCAGAAATCAGCTGGGGCGCATTATATTTTCCTGACCAGATAGGTTCATAATAGCGAGCCAGCGAGAGTTTTATCGCTGTTTTTCCGTTGCCAAAAAGGTCATAAACAAAGCCAATTCGAGGCGACAAGGTGGTGAATTCTACCGTTTTTCGATAAGGAATATGATGCTCATCGAGGGGCGAAACCTGATTATATTCAATGGTTGGGTCATGATGATACTGATCATTGAGTGCTTTAAGAAGGATATTAGGATCAATCTGGGCCAGAACAGGATTGAGGAATTGAGGACCGACTTTATAATTCAAAAGCTGAGGCCTGTGCTTCTCAGGCTCATAGGCATAAGAGTAATCCAGGCGAAGCCCGATATTGACAGCCAGCCTCTTGATGACCATGGAATCCTGAAAGTAACCGGAAAACCGTCTGGTGTTATCTTCACCGGTGATTACACCCAGATGGGCAAAGGGCTGAATAAGTAGCCGGCCAATTTTGTTCTTAGGATCATAATAATATTTATTCTGGGTAGCGAAGCTATACCAGTAAGTATAATAGGGATTATCCCCTGGCTCATAGCCCCGGCATCTGTCCCTGATATAAAAAGTATCTTCCCATTCACCCCCGGTTTTAATTTCATGGCTGGCGCCAAGCCAGGAGTCTTCAAAATGAGTTAGCGAAACCGAGACCCCGGCTCTTTTCCGATAATAATCATCAGTCAAACTTGTATTTCCCCAGTAAACATTGGCTTCACGGTCATACTGGGTGTAATTGTTGGCTGTTTCCCGCCTCATCAGGTTAGGAAAGTGCCGGTTAACATAGTTGCCAACAATTTCAACGAAGGTATTCTGACTCAGAACCCAGTTAAGATGATGAGAGGTCGTATAGACCTTTTCATGGTCATTAAGAGCCGTATAGCTCCAGGCATAGCTTGACCCAACGCGTAGAGTATAGATGGGCTGATTGACCATATTGAAATGGAGCATGCCCATATAGCGAATTTTTCGACTGATTTGAAAGGTTAGCTTAAGGAAGGCCAGCCAGTTTTGCTCAGATAAATCATAGTGTTCTAAATCGCGAGGGTCAAAGGCAGCTGGATTGGCATTATAAATTTGTTTTATCCTATTTTCAGGTGTAGTGGGATTAGTCTGTTTCCAGGCCATATAGCGAGCATTGGAGAAAAACCACAACCTGTCCCTGATTATGGGCCCGCCCAGGCTAGCTGATCCATCAAGATAATCATTGTAAGTGCTTGGAGCCGAAACGCCCATACTTTTTAATTGCTCTTGACTCCACATGCTCTGGGATAGGGATGGAATGAACTTGAAGCTACGTAAATCTCCTGTTCCTGTATAATAGCCGCTTAAGCTTCCTGAAAAATTATTACCGCCACTTTTGGTCACCACATTGATTACGGCTGTATCCGTCAGGCCAACATCAGCTGGCAGGGCTCCAAGGCTAACCTCAACCTCCTCAAAAGTATCCACGTTGATGTTGGCGGAAACGTAAAGGGTTGTGGGGTCATTCATGATCGCACCGTCAATCTGATAGAGAATGCTGCGGAGGTGGCCACCCAGAATTGAAGACATGCGGGTGTATTCTCGGCCGGCCTCAGCCTCCACCGTTCCAGGAAGCGATTGCTGGATACCAAAGAGGTCCCGTGACTGGGGTAGACTCAAGAGAAAATCTGCGCCATAGTTAATGCTTATTTTAGCCGATTCAACGTCAATCACGGGCGAGGCAGCAACAACTGTTACTTCTTCAGAAACAGGGGCAGGTTCCAGAATAACTTCAATTTCAGTAACCTTGCCAACACTGACTCTTATTCCTTTACGGATGTAAGTTTTGAAACCGGGCAGCTCAACTTTGAGGTTATAATCGCCAGGATTCAGGGCTACGAAGCGAAATTTACCGGTTTCGCTAGTCAGATAACTTGTCTCACCCATCATAGCTGGCCCGGATAAGGTTACCGTTACCCCGGGAAGAGGATTGTTCTCAGGATCGAGAACAGTTCCCGCCAGGGTTCCGGTCTGCCTTCCCTGACCAAAGGCAGAATTCACCAGAAAAATTGACCCCAAAATAATTGGGATAATGATTAAACTTATTTTTTTCATTTTACCTCCCCCTTTCCCTGAATTAACCCTTAACAGCGCCTGAAATAAAGTATTTGATTATCTCTTTCATTCTCACCCCCTTTCTTTTTCCCATTTTCCCCTTTTTAATACCGGAAAAAACTTTTTTACCCGTCAGGTTATTCCCTTCCCCAAATACCAATTAATAAACTCAAAGCCTGAATATTCTGGCCGAACAGACCAGTTATTCCCCTCCTCGAATATCGATTAATGGCCTCTCTTGGCCTGAACTCGATTTGTTTTGCCAATAATTATTTCTTTTTAAAATAAATCTGAAAATTTATTTTCACAACATATATTTAAGTTAAAAAGCTAATCTTTTGTCAAGAAATTTTGACGCGAAAAAAAATAAATGATAAAATCATCTCTTCTTTTATAAAGTTGAATTTTATAGCCCATAAAATATGGGAGCCAGAGGATTGATGCCCGGAAAGGAAAAGAAGCCATGATTAAATAAGAGGGGGAAAAATGGAGAAGATTGAAAATATTCGACTCCTGATTAAAGAAAAGCTTCCCCAGTTAACCCGTTCCCAGAAAATAATCGCTGATTATATGGTTGAGCACCCCCAGAAATTTGCTCTCTGTTCGCTCCAGCAACTTGAGGACGAACTCAAGGTAAGTAAATCAACCATTGTTCGCCTGGCCCAGCTCCTTGGCTATGATGGCTTTTACAGCCTCAAGGCTGATTTCCTGGAGGAAATTAAAAACAGCCTTGAGCCCATAGAACGCTATAAAAAATTCCTTTCAACTCCCCATGAAAGAATCAACTTTGTTGACCTCATCGCTGAGGAAGCCATCAAAAATATCAATAAAACCTTGCAGCTTATCGATAAGAACCAGTATGATCGGGCTATCGAGCTGATCAAGAGGGCCAATCATGTTTACTTTATTGGCATGGGCATTTCAAGTTGCCTGGCAGAAATAGCCAATTATCTTTTCAATCGGGCGTCCATCAAGTCGAGTTTCATGCCCTATGGCGTTTTGAAATTTACCGAGCAGATAGTCGGTCTTTCCAGAAAAAGTTTGCTTTTTGCTTTCAGTTTCCCCCCCTATTCACCGGAAACCATCGCGGCAGCTCGCTACGCTCAATCAAGAGGTCTAAAGGTCATCTCCATCACTGATAAGATCACCAATGAAATCTCAAGATATAGCGACGCCTGTATTCAGGCGGCTGTCGAAAGTATAACTATCTCCAACTCCATCATGTCGGTTCTGGTTATAATTTATGCTCTGATTGCCCAGCTGGGTAATGAATTCAAGAGCAAGAGCTTTAAGACAATAAGGGCTCTGGAGAAGGTCAGGAAAGAATACGAATAAAAAATCTTCGCATCCTGCCGCTCTGTTTTATTCTTTTTATTAAAATGCCAATTTAAGGGTTAGACGAAAAACTCTTTTGCCCAGAAGTTCCCGGGTCAATTGATAGTCCGGAGAATAATATAATTTCCCCGATTTATTGGCTCCTTCAGCCACTGGCTCCCAGATATCGATATCATTAAGCCCGCGGATTTCTCTTTTCTGGCCAAGTAAATTCAGGGCATCAAGATAAAGCCAGAGCTCACTTCCGGGGCCAAGTCGCATCTTCTTTTCCAGGCGGAGATCCAGAAAAGAAAAACCTTTTTCCCGGTGACTCCCGGCCGACTCAAGAAGTAATTCATAATAGACTCTCTCTCCGCCTCGCTGATAACACCAATCGGCCGGCGGCAGAATTGAGACCCGACGTGTCCACGGCCTTCCACTCTGATATTGATAAAAAACTCCCAGATTGAAACCAAGGGGCAACTCTAAAGCTCCTGCGAGCTTGAACACAACCGGTCGGTCTGATTCCAGACGTCCCTGGCGGTTGAGAAAATAGTTAGCCTCGATTAGTTCCCTGGATGCCCCCATCGATCCAGATTGACCCCAGACATTACCTTCAGCACGGCTCAAAATCAGCGTGGCCAGAAGGCCCCACCCCCCTGACATTTTTTTGTCTAAATTAAATTCAAAAGCCCGGTATTTTCTCTGTAATTCAGAAACATTGCGCCACTGCCGGAAAACTGGGATCTGATTCGAGCGCACAAAGAAAGTTATTGTCTGAGCCGGGAAATTCGGGGTAGCTGGAATTGTTGTCGTAAAGGGCAGCCAGTATTTAGAAGAATCAGCTTCATCACTTCGATACCATGCCTTTTCCCGGGCTAAATCATAGGGAACATCAGCCAGTATGTTTTTTTCTTCCCGGGAAATGAATTTGAGGGTCAAAGACAAATTGGGATTGAAATGATGTTCAGCCCCGAGAGAAATTTCGCTGAATTGAGGCGAGCTCAGGTCATCGGCTATCCTTTTCTCCAGATAGCTATTGCTTAATGACCGGAAATCAAAGGATTGGGGTAAAAATTCGTCCTCTAAGTCGGGTCGGCCATTGCCATTAGCATCTAGCCAGAAGAACGGAATAAATCCAGGATAGAGCGGATGGAGGGGCAAAAGAGAGCGGGGTGTAAGGTCATCATGATAAAGTGCCCAGGAACCCTTTAGCAGGGTCTTCCCTTCCCCCCATAAATTAACAACTACACCCAGGCGTGGCGTCAAAGAAAGCCAGGACAGGAAATCTCCCCGATCAGAAAAGGTCAGAACTCCCCAGGGGTTCAGGCCATCAGGAAAAACATCAGGATAAGCTGATTTGGTGAAAGGTTTAATTACCGCTTCGCCCACAAAATAAGCCAGGGGATTACCGGAGGTGGCTTTGCTCGCAGCGCTTAAGCCACCAGAGACGCGATCCAGCCTGACACTAAAATCCAGAGTTAGCCGATGACCAAGAGTGAGAGTTTCGCCGAGATAACCTCCTAGACGCTGGGTTTGGCCTCGAATCAGGGTCGAGGTTTTAACGGTTCCGCAAAGCCAGAAGCCAATTAGACCCTGGCCAGAATAGAAATAATTGTTGGCCCGGCGGCTGTCCAAAAACCAAACAAGATTGTTAGCTCGCCACCAGTCAAGATAGGAGGTCGTCTGATTGAAGCTGAATCCAGCCTTCAAGATATGTCTCAAGCCCAGACGGCTCGCAACAAATCTTCTGGCCTCAGCCTCTCCGCTTATCTGCTCAATTTTCGTTTCTAAATTAAAGTCAGCTCCAGTCAGGGGACCAAAGCGATCACCTCGATCGTCGCTCCAGAAATTCTGGCTGGCTTTTTCCTGAAGAAGGAGAAGGCTGGTTCGGGTTAAATAGCCTGCGCGGCCATCTATTATCGTCTTTCGGTCAAGAAAATAATGGCCGGAAGCATTCAGACTGAAAAAATCATCATGGTCGAGATTGCTGGTAGAAAGATAGGGAAGCCAGAGGGAAAAGTCACCTGTGGCTGGCTTACGGGCCTGGCTAAAATCAACCCAGGCCGATGCCTGAGCTTCGGCTATCGGTCTGACCGTAAGTTTAAAAAAACCTGAAGTCAGCCTGCTGGTAATATCATAGCTTTCATGCTGCTCCCCATGAACATCCACAAAAGGCGCGGGAAAAATGTTTTCCTGTGAAGCTCTTTCATATTGCCCCGCAAGATAAAACCAGGCCCGGTCAGCCCAGAAACGACCTCCCAGGCTGAAAAATGGTCTGATCTCGCTTTTTATTCCGCTGACAGAAGGGACTCCCTTCTGGCTGAGCTCAGAAGCTCGCCAGATGTCTTTATTCCAGCTGTCAAAAATAGCTGAGAATCCCAGATCCCCGGAAAAATTATTGCCGCCGGATCTGGAAATAATATTAACATGAGTCGCGCCAGCCGGGACCTGACCCAGCTCCTGAGCTGAGCTCATAATTTCAAGCGATTCAATGATGGCCAGATCTAAATCTGAAGCTGGCTTTAAACTTAAATTATCGGTCAAATTGATATCCTCGAAATAAAAAAGGCTGTTTCTTCCCGAGCTTCCCAGAAGGATAAAGCCATCATTTATATCAGAGTCATCCAGGGCGACCTGGGGTGTAGCTTTTAAAAGAAAACTCAAGTTCCGGCCCAGGGGAAGATGACAGAATAAAGATGAGTCAAAAAAGGTTTTAATCTGCGCAGAGGCCATATCACCGCTGGCCGGTGTCTTCACCAGTCCAATTTCCCCTTCCTTTTCAGACGGAGCTAATTTAATCTTGATAAAAATGGTCTGGCCAGAGCGAAGCCACAGCGATTCAATAACAACGCCTTTATATCCAGGCTTTTCTACCGTGAGGGTATAATTGCCAGGCCTGAGCCCTGGAAGATAGAAAAAGCCTGATTTATCAGTCAGGGCAAGGTGAACCCCGATGAGAGACGGGGAATGGAGATAAATCGTGGCGGCCGCAATGGGCTCAGATGATTCCCTGAGGACAATCCCCTGAATCGCTGTATCGACCGATTGACCCAGGCTAAGTCCAGGAGAAATTGCCCAGACCAGCAAACCAAGCCAGCCTATCTTCCATATTTTTGCCAGGCCCTTCAACTCGAACCTCCGCCGGTTAAATTTTTAATTGACCTTTTTGACCAGACCATTCACTTTTTTATTCTCCGAGGGCAAAAACGGCGCTATCCTGCCTGTTTTCCCTGTCTTCTCAGGTGGTTTCTGAGGTGAAAAAATGGTAAAGGGAGCATCGCTTATATCAGCTGGATTTCCATCTTCAGCTTCACTAATTCTCACCAGACACTGGGTCGAAGGTGTATCCGGAATTTCCCATTCAAAGACGCCGTCATTTTCGGTACGATCAATAATTTCTGTCCAGGTGCTGCCTGAATCAGTGGAATATTCTATCCGGACATCACCTACAGGGGCACTTCCGGTTATCCATTTTATCTCCTGAACTGAACCCACCGGCCATTGTTCGCCTCCATTGGGAGAGGTCAGGATAATAACGGGTTCGTGGAGAATGACAAAAACAAAATCGCTGGTATCGGAAGGCACACCATCATCAGCTTCGCTAATCCGGATCAAGCAGGTCGTCGAGGTAATATCTGGCACTATCCAAGTAAAAAGACCGTCATTTTCAGTTTCTTCAGCGATGACCTGCCAGGTTGCTCCATTGTCGGTCGATAATTCAATTCGCACGTTACCAACCTCGCCCACTGTATACCAGGTAATATTCTTTTCCAGACCTGAATACCAGATTTCACCGCCATTAGGCGAAGTAACAGTAATTGTATTTTCATAATAGTGGGCTAAAAAGGCCTCCCTCCGTCCTTGAAAAGGATGGCTGAAGCCCGGTTGCTCGGGCCAGTTGAGACGGCCGGAGTAAGTGCTTCCGGCTAAATAAATATGGCCGGTGCCATTCTTCTCAACAGCTACCGCCTGCCCGTAATCAGCTTCAGGACCTCCCAGGTAGCCGCAAAAAACTAATCTGGCACCATTAAAGCTTATCTTGGCCAGGAAAGCATCGAAACTGCCGGAAAAGCTAAGTTCAGGGCCATCCTTAACTGGAAACGAATCCTGGGTGGAAGAGGTAAAACCGGTAATATAAGCACAACCCCAATCATCAACCGTAATCCCGAAACCTGCCTCATAGCCTGAACCACCGACATAACCGCAATAGACAAGATAGTTACCACCTGAGCCGACCTTAGCCACAAAGGCATCATAAAAACCGCCATTGTAATCAAGATCTGGGCCAAAGGTGACAGGGAAAGTCTTTTCACCCGAGCCAGTATAACCGGTGACATAGGCGAAGTCAGAGCTATCAACGGCTATGGCCGTAGCGACATCCTCTCCTTCCCCACCAATATATCCACAATAAATAATTTCCTCTCCTGAAACGGAGATTTTAGCCACAAAAGCATCAATCTGGCCATTAAAAGTAAGATCAGGCCCGGTGCGAACAGGAAAAGAATATTCATCAGAAGTAGTAGCCCCGGCCACATAGATTGAACCTTCCCGGTCAACGGCAATCCCATAACCCCAGTCATCACCAAGGCCACCAAGATAACCACAGAATTCAATTTGCTCACCCTTCGGGCTGATTCTGGCGATGAAGGCTTCATAATTACGTTTAAATGTCAGGACCGGACCCTTTCTGACAGGAAATGTAGTCTCGCTGGAAAGGGTGTAGCCTGTAAGGCAGGCCCGGCCTTCAGAATCAACGGCAATGGCCCGGCCAAAATCATTTGCCTGACCACCGAGATAACCGCAATATTCCAGGCTGTTACCTTCTGGATTAATTTTGGCCACAAAAACATCGTACTCACCATTATGGGTTAAATCCGGTCCCTTTATTACGGGAAAAGAATTCTCCCGAGAAGCAGTATAGCCGACAATATAGGCAGCTCCATGCTTGTCTACGGCAACGCCATAGGCATAATCCCTGTCAGAGCCACCAAGATAGCCACAATAGATAATTTTCGAGGCCTTTGGATCCAGCTTGAGGATATAGGCATCAACATCTCCACCACTGAAATTGAGCTGAGGGCCCGATTTTAGAGGAAATCCCTGAGTCGAATAAGTATAACCTACAACATAAACAAAACCGGCATCATCAAGAGCCAGACCATAGGCGTAATCAAAATTAGGTCCGCCAATATAGGTTCCGCCGATTAAAATAACCGGGTCAATAATTAATTCAGCAGAAAGATCGTAGGGGCCAAATGAAAAGCCAAAGGCAAAATCTTCATAAATCTTATACTCAACCTTGATTTCTGTTCTCTCGCTGGATTTATCCTGATAAGCCAGAGGAACCGAATCCACCACTGGGCCCGCCGGCGTCATTATGACTAATTCATTGTTTTCATTAACTTCAATCTTTTCGGCTCCCTCCACCTGGAAACGAATCAGCGAGGGATCAGCTCCTGGCCTGACAAGGAATTGAGACTTGAGTCCTTCTCCACTGCTTTTATAAATTAAGTCTATTCCAGGCCAGATATTGGCATAAAGGATACCCTGATAGGCTGGAACATTAGTCAACCAGTTTTCCTTCGGGCCTTTAAAATAGGAAAAGGAAGTTTCAGGTTGCCCCAGAGGTGAGGGCCTCACCTGATTCTGCCCATTTAGAAATTTAATTTTTAGGGCATAGGGAAAATCCTGGCCGGGCAAAAGAAAGGAAAGCCCCTCAGAGGAAAAGTAAACAGCCCTTCCCCTATCCTGAAGATAAAAATCAACTTCTTCAGGCAGCTGACCTTTGTTGGCCAGGAAATAAGTTGATTCAGTCACCGGAGCTTTTAAATTAGAGGCCTGACTATTTGATTCCTGGCTAAAATAAGCCCGGCTCAGTATCTGGCCAATTTTCCCATTATCATTTCTTAAAATGGAAGAAAGGGCCGGTTTAAAAGAGGTTCTGACCTCAGAGTCATTATTTAAAGTAAGTTCTGAATCAGCCCTGATCTGAAGAAACAGGCCGAGAGACACCGCGATGATTAACCAGGATTTTATTTTCAGCCAGGTTTCAGGCCTCATTTTAATTTCCTCCGCTTAAAAGAAATATCATTTTAACGAAAAACGTTGCCGAAGCTCAATGCTCAAGCGATTTTTTTAAGTTCATGAACATTTTCTGACTCAGGCCTTCAGGTTTAACCTTGCCCTAAGTTGACATCCTTGAACCGTTATCTTAATCTAATTTCATCTTTGATGATAGACATATCAATATCAAATTCGAGGGGGATTGACGTCAGTAAAAATCAAAAAGAGCGTTCCCTCTTCTCGGGGCTTAAAATTTCAGGAAAGATAAAGAAAAAAATTGACTGAAATTAGCTCAAAACTTTTTTGCCTAAAATTTTATCAGAAAAAAATTTAAAAAGGATAAATTATGGCTAAGGAAATCAAAAAAAGGCCAAAAGCAAAAAAGGGGTCCATTGAGCTTCTGGTGGCCATGACCTCGCTTATAATTATGATGACCATTCTGGCTTCCCATCCTTCCAGGAAAGAAACATCCCCGGGCGAAACTGGCAGGATATGGTCAACAATTCTGAAGAAGGTAAGCTTTTCTCATCAGAAAAACGGGGAAACTAAAATTGAGCCTCAAAAGGAAGTTATTCAAAAATCTGAACTCTTTTCATCTGGCTCTAACTTGAACTCTCAAGACAACCATCAGGAGCAATCTTTATTAGCTTTTTCCATCGGAAATCAGTCCGGTGAAGCTAAAAGGGATCTTCCTGGCAGCCTTCAGGTTTTACATGTTTCACCTCAGGGCCCAACCCGTGCGCCCCACGAGGCAGAAAGAATTGTGGTCATCTTCGACCGACCGATGGTTCCTCTCCAAGCTTTGCCTGAGAAAGAAGATTCTGAAGTCGATGCCAGAGAAACTGGCCCCTTCGTAGAAATGTCTTTAAGCTGCCGGCCTGATTTAACTGAGGCCTTCAGTGAGATGAGCCCAGAGAAACAAAGTTACAATAAGATAGAATCAAGCGATGAGGGGAAAAAATCAGGCAAAGACAAAACTGATGAAAGCAAAATAGATGGAAATGGTATCAAGGGGGAGGAGAAAGAAAGCTTTCTGAAAATTAAAAGAAAAGCTGAAGCCCGGTTTGAGAACGTTGATCCGGCGTCAGCCCAGCCTCTTTTAAAAATTGAACCAAAAACCTCCGGCGATTTCCGCTGGCTTGGCTCAAGAACTCTTGTTTTTACGCCAGAGAAGCGCTTTCCCTACAGTACCAGCATAAAAGTAACTATTCCGGCCACAACCACGGCCCTCGATGGCAGCCGCCTTGGCTATGATTACAGCTGGCAATTTGAAACTATCAGGCCCCGTCTGGTTCATCATTGGCCGGGCCATAATGATAACTGGCTGCCTCTGAATCCTGAAATTCTGCTGATTTTCAACCAGCCCATGGATGAAGAGAAGGCAGCACCTTTTATCTCCTGGCAAGCTCTGCCCTCCAAAAAAAATTTTCCCTTTAAAATTGCCCGGCCTGAAGCTGAAAGGCTGAAGGAAGAAGGTTTTACCCTTCCCGCCGATTATGCTCTGCTTCTGACTCTGGCCCCTTCCACCAGTCTTGACCTAGAAACTGAATGCCAGATATCCCTGAAAAAGGGTTTACCGGGTAAAGAGGGTCATCTCGGGCTGGAAAAAGATTATGTTTTTAATTTCAGAACCTATAATTATTTTCGCTTTGAAGGTTTAGTTGAAGCTGGTCAGGTTAAAAGAGGAACAGAACAGGTAGCGACCCTGAAGCCAACCCGCATCTTCTCGCCTGATGAGCCTCTCCCCTTTAAATTTTCCAATCCCCTTGCCTATAAAGAATTTGTCTCCAAGGTCAAATTCAAACCAGAAATCAAGATTCCTGATTACTATTTTGAGTGGGAGGAAACAAGTCCGCTCATTTATCTCTCCGTGCCCCTTGAGGCCGAAACAAATTACGAGGTAATTATTCCTGCTGACCTTTGTGATGAATTTGGTCAAAAGCTCGGCAAGACCTATAGCCTCAATTTTTCAACCGGCTCTTTTCCGCCTTCTGTCTCCATGACGACAGGCCATGGGGTTATTGAAGCCTATTCCCAGCCGGCTCCTCATTATTCCCTTGAGGCTCTCAATCAAAAAAGTGTCCATATTCAGGCCACTCGCCTTTCACCGGAAGAGGTGGTCCCGGTCATCCGGCAAACAGAGCTTTTCCGTTCGGATAAGCCCTTTCTCCCCTTCGCCGGATTTTATCAGGTCGACAAAGAATTTGAGCTGCGTCTCCCGCCCTATAAAAAACGGGCTGTTCCCATCAATCTTGTTGATCTCCATCCCTCCTTCAACCGGGGATTCATTTTTCTTCAGATTGATACTGGAGGTGAGGCTAATAAATGGGACCGCTATCTCAAGACTCTGCTTCAAATCACAGAGATGGGACTCAGCGCAAAATTTTCGGCTGAAAATATTATTGTCTGGGTAACCGAACTTAAAACCGGTCTTCCTGTCAGGCGGGCAAGCCTTGAAATAAGGGACCAGACGAATACTGTTCGTTGGCGGGGCGAAACAGACGATGCCGGTCAGGTTGAAGCTCCTGGCTGGAAAAGACTCGGTCTTACGCCAGAGCCAAAACAGTACGGCCCGCCCAGGCTCTGGATTTTTGCCAGCCGGGGTGATGATGTCGCCTTTACCTCTTCCGACTGGGATTATGGCATCGATCCCTTCCGGTTTAATCTTCCCGTTGACTGGGGTCCAGAGCCAGCTCCATTTAAGGGCTACATTTTTACGGAAAGGGGAATTTATCGAGCTGGCGAGGTCGTCCATATTAAGGGGATTATCAGGGAAAAAATCAGGGGAGAATATCAGATTCCAGCCATTTCTAGCTCCATTAACGTGGAAATCATAGACCCTGTTGGCCAGTCAGTCTACAGGGCTCCGGTTCGTCTCGATGAGTTTGGCTCCTTTAACTTAGATTTCAAAAGCTCTGAGGAATCAGCCCTCGGTCTCTATGTCATCAAAGCCAATTGGCCATCGCCTGAAACCAGCAGACAAAGAGGAACGGAATTCAGAGGCACCTTCCGGATAGAAGCCTTCCGGCCAGTGAATTTCGAGGTTCATCTCCGAAGCGATAAAGACAGTTATATTTTTGGCGATGAGTTCAGTGCTACTGTCAGGGCTAATTATCTTTTTGGTGGCGCTATGGCTGATCAAAATGTGGCCTGGTCGCTCCATTTTGATCGAACCTTCTTCGCGCCTCCTGGCCACCGCGGCTTCATTTTTGGCAATCAAATTGACTGGGATGAGGAAGAAAGCTTCGGGGAGAAGGAAAGTCGCCTGGTGGCTTCTCAGGAAGGGAGGCTCGATAGCCAGGGCAGGTTAAGCCTAAAACTCCCCCTCAAAGCCGAAAAGGAAAAGGATTCTGTCCGGGCGACTCTTGAGGCTACCGTAACCGGACCTGACCGCACTTCTGTTTCCAACCGTCTTCAAACTATCATCCATCGAGGAGAATTTTATATTGGCCTGAGACCAGCAACCACTTTTCTAAAAAAAGGTGAGGCCATCGAAGTTGAGGTTATCGCTGCTTTGCCTGATGGCAGCCTCGTCTCCGGCAAAAAGATCAATCTCAAGTTGATTCGCCGGGAATGGCACTCCGTCAGACAGGCTGGCGTTGGCCGTCGCTGGCGCTGGCGCAGCGAGCGAGAGGATAAAGAGATAGAAACACAAATGCTAACCACGGAGAACGAGCCGGTTCGCTTAAAATTCAGGCCAGATAAGGCTGGCTTTTATTTCTTTTTGGCTTCAGGAAGCGACAGCCGCGGGAATACTATTTCCACCACGACAGGTTTCTATGTTTCAGGCGATGATTATGTTCCCTGGGAACAGAGAGAGGATGATACGATTGAGCTTGTGCCTGAAGCCACAAGCTATCGGCCAGGAGAAATCAGTCGAATTCTGGTTAAGTCACCCTATGAAAGGGCGAAGGCTCTGGTAACGATTGAAAGGGAATTCATTCTCGAGGCCAAAATCATGGAAATCGTGGGAACATCAAGTTATCTCGAAATACCCATTCAACGTGAATATATCCCCAATATTTTCATCTCTGTTCTTCTGGTTAAAGGCCGAACTTCTCCGCCTGAGCAGGGAGAAGCCAGGGATGATCTGGGAATTCCTTCCTTTAAAATCGGTTATACCCAGATAGCTGTTGACCCGGCCGAAAAGAGACTGGAAGTAAAATTTTCTGGTCTCGAGCCAGAATATAGACCACGGGATAAAATAAGCTTCAAATTAAAGGTTGATTCTCAGGGAAAACCAGTCAAGGGTGCCTCAGTCGCCCTGGCCTGCGTTGACCTTGGGGTTTTAAATTTAATTGGCTATGAAATGCCTGATCTTTTCTCTTTCTTTTATGGCCCGCGGCCACTTTCTGTCCGGACTTCAGAAACAAGAATCCATATGGTCAGCCAGCGTCAGCTTGGTGAAAAAGGAGAAGAACCGGCAGGCGGTGCCGGCGAAAAAGCTCTAGCCATGGCGCCATCGCTGGCTGAGATTATGCTCAGGGGAGATTTCAAATCAACGGCTTACTGGACTCCTTCAGTGATAACTGACGAGGCTGGCGAAGCCACGATTTCCTTCAATCTTCCCGACAATCTGACTACTTTCCAGGTTATGGCTGTTGTTCAGACAAAAGATTCTCTTTTCGGTCGCGGAGAGGCCTCCTTCCGAGTAGCAAAAAAACTTATGCTTCAGCCTTCCTTTCCTCGTTTCTGTCGAATTGGCGATGACTTTGAGGCGGGCGTGGTCATTCATAATTTTAGTCAGGCCAAAGGAGAGGTTCTGCTTAATCTCGATTTTTCCGGGATTAATCTTGAAGCAGGAACGACCAATCGCCAGTTCTCTCTCCTGGCCGGAGAGAGCCGGGAAATTCTCTTTCGTTTTAAAGCCGAAAAGGTTGGTGAAGCCCTCTTTTCCTTTCGAGCCCTAATGGGTTCAGAAACAGATGGGCTTCAGATAAGGATTCCGGTAGAGTTACCGAGAGTCAAGGAAACCGTGGCTTTGGCCGGAGAATTAAATGGAGAAGAAAAGGCAGGGATTCAAGAAAGAGTTATTTTCCCGGACAATGTTTTCCCTGACCAGAGCTTTCTGGAAGTAATGACTGCCTCCTCGGCTCTTCTTGGTCTCAGAGGCTGCCTTGAAAGCCTGGAAAATTATCCTTATAGCTGCCTTGAGCAGAAAGTTTCAGCTCTCCTGCCCTATCTCGTCGCTAAGAAGCTTATTCTGGATTTCAGGCTGACTTCCCTGAGCGAGAAAGAAATCAATGAGCTCGTGCGCCAGCGGCTAAAAGAAATAATAGCTTTCCAGAAAGAGATAGGTGGCTTTTCGGCCTGGCCAGATTCCGGAGAAATTTCGCCTTTTCTGACCTGCTATGCTACCTATGCTTTAATAAAAGCCAGGGAAGCTGGTTTCAACTTCAATCCCCAGATTCTTACTAGGGCCGCGGATTATCTTCTTTCTTTTGTCCGCTCTGAGCCAAAACAGGCACGTCAGCCCTACGGCCTGAGAACCTTCAATTCTACCCGAGCATATGCTCTCTATATTCTGAGTTTACTCAGAAGACCTCAGCCAGCTCTCCTGGAAAGGCTTTATGAAGAAAGAAATAATCTATCATTATTTGGCAAAGCTTATTTGCTTAAGGCTCTTCATCAGAGCCGGATTATGGACCAGGCCAAAGAGGCTATCATTAAAGAATTCTTAAACAAAATTAAGGTTACAACAGGAGAAGCCCATTTTGAGGATGATGAAGGCCGGGATGGTGGCTGGATTTTCAGCTCCAATGGCCGAACGACAGCCATAATCTTGCAGGCTCTGATCGAAACCGGGATAGACCATCCTGCCCTGTCGGCTGTTGCCCGCTGGCTCGTCAACCGCCAGCTGGCGTTGCTCCAGGGGGCCTTCTTTTCCACTCAGGAAAATTTTTATCTTTTCTGGGCTTTGGGCGAATTTTATAAAGCAAAAGAAAAAGTCGCGCCTGATTTTCGAGCCAGCTTCAGATTGGGCGAAAGGATTCTGGTGGAAGAGAAATTTACATCAGAAACGAGAGAAGTTAAAAAGGCCCGTTTCAGTCTCGAAGAGCTTATCAGAAAACAAAGAATAAGACCCGGTCAAGAATATCCCCTTAAGGTGGAAAAAGAAGGCAGAGGATCTCTTTATTATGGTCTGAAACTCAGTTATGTTCCGGCCTTTAAGCTTCCTCCAAGAGATGAAGGCATCGCTGTTGTCAAAAGAATCAACCCCATTGTTCCAGAGAAAAAAGGTAGAGCTGCCAACGAAATCAAAGCTGGCTCCCTGGCTGTGGTTACCCTTGAAATCGCAGTACCTCAGGAACTTCTTTATGTTGTGGTCGAAGATCCTCTTCCGGCGGGATTTGAAGCGGTAAATCCTTCTTTTCTTACTGAAAGTGAAGAAGCTCAGCGCCGGCTGGAGGAATTAATCAGAGCGGAACCTTCAAGACCAAGGCCCTGGTGGAGGGGTTTTAACCACATTGAGCGCCATGATAACCGGGTCATTCTCTTCGCTGATTCTCTCGCTCCTGGAGTTCATGTCCATCATTATCTCGTCCGGGCCCTTAATTTTGGCACCTATAATATTCCAGGCACCAGGGCAGAACAGATGTATGCGCCTGAAGTTTTTGGTCGAGGCCCTGAAATGACGATCAGAATTGTAAAATAGATGACAAAACGAACTGAATGCTCCAAACTGCCGGTATTTAGATATCTATGGAACAGACATGTTGACTCTTAATTTCTGCATTTTTCTCGAAGCGCTTAAATTTCTAAAGGAAGGAGGCATTCAATATTAATTTCACGAGAGAATAATGAGAATAATTAAGATGGCTGAATTTAAATATGTAAAGGAACTTGAAATAAACTGGGAAATAAATTTGAGTCAATTGAATAAAGTTGAATCAATTACAAAAATCGGTAAATAGATAAGCTGGCACAAAATAAATAATATGATTTGAATGAAAAATTCGGAAATAGATATGATGGCACCTTTTTATGGCACCTTTTTATGATAAAAAATGGGGAAATAAATAAGATGGTACGTATTTGGATGGCCCGTAACTATCTTATTATTTTTGTTTTCTTTTTTCTTTTCTTATTTTATCTTTCCACCTACCTGCCTGTTCCGACCTCCCTTCTTAGTCCCTTACCTGTTGTTTCTCTTGAAATCCAGGATCGCCATGGAATTTCGCTGCGGCAAGTTCTCTCTGATGAAGGAGGGCGCTGCCGCTGGTTAAAACTTGAGGAAATTTCTCCCTATTTAATAAAAGCTACCATCGCCGCTGAGGATAAAAATTTCCTGTTCCATGCTGGCCTGAATCCCCTGTCTATACTGAGAGCAGCCTGGCAGAATCTGAGGCGGGGCCAGGTTATCTCCGGGGGCTCAACAATTACCCAGCAGCTCGCAAGAAATTTGCTCGGCCGTCCCCGCCATCTTGGAGCTAAATTGGAGGAAGCCTGGCTGGCTTTAAGGCTGGAACATTATCTTTCCAAGAAACAAATCCTCGAACAATATTTAAATCGCATTTTTTATGGCCATCAGGCTTATGGCGCTGAAGCCGCTTCCCGACTCTATTTCGGCAAATCCTCCTTTGAACTTACTCTGGCTGAGGCTTCCTTTCTGGCAGTTCTGCCCCGTTCACCCCATCATCTCAGTCCCTATCGTTTAGGCGAAAATTTAAATGAAATAAAAAAATTTCAAGCCACTGTGCTCAAAAGAATGGTTGAATTAGGCTTCTGTCATCAAGCAGAAGCAGAAAAGGCCCTGGCTGAAAAGCTAAAAATTATCCCGCCCGAAATATCCTTCAGGGCAGCTCATTTTTGTGATTGGGTTCTCAGCCAGTTAAGTCCTGAAAGCAAGCAGAAATTGAGCCTCATTCAAACAACTCTTGATTATTATCTTCAGGTTAAAATTGAAGCTTTACTTCGTCAGCATCTCAGTTGCCTGGCCCGGAGAAATGTTTCCAATGGCGCGGTCATAGTACTCGAAAACTCCACGGGTAATATTCTGGCTATGGTTGGGTCAAAAGATTTCTTTGAGGAGAAGGAAGGTCAGATTAATGGTGTTCTGGCTCGACGCCAGCCCGGATCAACCCTGAAACCTTTTACTTATGCCCTGGCCATGGAAAGAGGATTAACGGCGGCGACGATAATTGAGGATCTGCCGGCCTCCTTTCCCACTGAAGGAGGAGCTTATGTCCCTCTCAATTATGACCTGAGCTATCATGGTCCCCTGACCTTGAGAGAAGCCCTGGCCTGTTCTTACAATGTTCCAGCTGTTTCGCTTCTGCAACATCTTGGCCCGGAACTTCTGCTGCGCCGGTTAAAGGCTCTTGGCTTCAGAAGTCTTAAAAAGCCAGCTGATTTTTATGGGGTTGGCCTTACTCTGGGTAATGGCGAAGTGACTCTGCTTGAGCTGGCCAGAGCCTATTCTACCCTGGCCCGGCAGGGATATAATTTACCAGAAAAATATATTATGAAATTAGTTAAAAAAGATGAGCTGGAAGAGAGGGATGAGTCCCTGAGTTATTCTGAAGAAAAGGCTGACTCAGAGGGCCAGGAGCAAAATAATTTTTCCCCAGAGTCAAGAAAAAGGGACAGAGCTTTTTCGCCCGGAGAACCAAAACATCATGGTCCGGGACAATCAGCCTTTTCCAGAAATAAAAACAAATCAAGTTCAGGGGAAATTTCAGAGGATGAACGGCCCGGGCAGGTTTTCTCGCCTCAGGTTGCCTTTATTATTACCGATATCCTGGCTGACCGGAAAGCCCGAGTTCCCAGTTTTGGTCATATCACTCCCCTTTCCTTTCCCTTTCCTGTAGCTGTGAAAACCGGCACTTCCGAGGATTTCCGGGACAACTGGACATTAGGCTATACGCCACTTTATACAGTTGGCGTTTGGGTCGGGAACTTTAATGGCCAGCCCATGGCCAATGTCTCCGGCATAACAGGTTCAGGGCCTCTTTTCCACGATATTATGCTTCTCCTTCATAGCTCTCCTCAAACCTGGCTTGATTTCGACAGGCCTGAAGGCCTGGTCAAAGTACGGATCTGTCCGGAATCCGGAGAACTGGCCTCATCCGGGTGTCCTGGATCAATTGAGGAAATTTTTATCGAAGGAACCCAGCCTCAGAATTATTGTTGCCTTCATAGCGGGTCTGGATTTCAGACGAAAAGCTATCCTCCCCGAAAAAATTTGTCAGAAAAGTCTCTTTTTAATTTTCTCATGGAACCGGAATTTCCTGAGGTTCGGGCCTCCGGTTCAAATCTGAAGGCTGAGGTCGAAGGTTTCAATCAACTCGAGACTGCAGGTCAGAGGGAGTTTAGCTCCCCAAAGAGAAGTTCGGCCTCTGCCTTCTTTAAAGAAGATGTCCCAGAAAACAACTTCTCATCACATCAGAAAGCCAGAACTTTATCTGAAAATAAAGGGATAATAAAAATTATTTTCCCTGCCCATGGCGACGTTTTCAAGATTGACCCTCTTCTTCCGGTTAAATATCAACGCCTTAAATTGAGGGCTTCCGTAGCCAGAGGGATTTCACGACAAGGCAAAATTGAATGGTACCTGAATAATTCCAGGATCGGACAGAGCCAGCCCCATTCCGGCTTTTTCTGGAATCTTCAACCTGGAATTTTTAGCCTTAAAGCTAAATATATTTCTGATCAGGTAATAGCAGAGTCAGAACCCATCACCTTCCGGGTTTTACCGGCAAATTCAAAAAAGAGTAATTAATGGCCTCCAAAAAGTTTATTTGAGCCTGCTTTCCACTGTTTTCCAGTTAATATTTTTAAAGAAAGCCTCAATGTAGTCAGCCCTCTTCAGACCATAATCAGTCATATAGGCGTGCTCAAAAACGTCCATAATAAGCAGGAGATTGAGTCCGGCCGGATGACCCCCATCATGTTCGTTAATCCAGAAATTTATTAGCTGACCTGATGTCGTATCCTGATAAAGGGCCACCCAGCCAATACCTCTCATGGCACCAATAGCCTTGAATTCTTTCTCCCAGAGTTCATAGCTACCAAAGTTTTCGACTATTTTCTGATACAGACGGGACTCAGGTTTCAGCGATTCTTGGCCGCCGAGATTCTCAAAATAATATTCATGGAGTCTCATCCCATTCCATTCCCAGCCCAGCCGCCTTTTCATTTCAGCAAATTCCGGTTGCGCCATTTTCCCTTCTTTCCTCATCTGAGCCAGAAGGTCAAGAAGCTTATTGGTGTTAGTTACGTAGCCCTGATAAAGGGTAAAATGATTTTTCAGCAGGGTTTCACTAAAACCTTGAAGACCTAACAATCCTGAATAATCTTTCGCCTGATAGGTCATCGATTCACCTCCTTTTTTTATTTGATTAAATAATTTCTCCGGCCGGGTGGATAAGAAGCCCAGGCCAAGGCTAACTGAACTCAAAAAGCATCGCCTTTTCATCTTCTCTTCCTCTCGAATTATTAATTTATTATATAACATTTTAGCAATTTCTAAAAACGATATCCTGCTGGAAGACTATAATGATAAATTAGCCTGAGCGTGGATCACACAGCCGGCCAAGGAAAAGAATGGCCCCAGAGGTTTTCTCCCTGATCAAAAAAATAAAGGGACGGTCTGCCCGGAAGACATATCGCTTTTCCGGAATATAGGCTGTTCGGCCGATAAGAACTCCTGTCGCTCCGGCCGCCTCCGTGCCTTCCTCATTAACCTCCACAAAGGCCTGATGAATGACCTGCTGAAGATAAAGGTCCCTGCGTCCATTGATGCCGGAGAAATCAGCTTTCGAGGAAAAAGCCAGACCCAGACCCATGGCCTCCAACTTTTCCTTGAGAAAATATTTTGTTTCCATTTTAAAGCGGGGTAAATACACATCTACCCGCTCTTCTTTTAAATTTTTTCCCCACTCTTTAATAATTTCAACAGTCAATTTGTCTTCAAGAGCTGTCAGAGTTTTCTGGCGGGGAAGCAAAATTAACATGGAAATATCCTGGCCCTCATAAAGCATTTCAAGCATCTGAACTTCGTCATTTTCCATATAAGGAAAGCGGGCTCGGTCACCAAGAAAGCGCATCATGGGCACTTCAATTTCCTGTCCATCAGGCAAATAAAATTTTTCTGGACGGGTAAATTCTGGATTGAAGGGAAGAAGCCAGAGACCCCGGAAATAAATAGCATTAGTCAGGATGACCCGCGTCAGGTTATTGATTATGCCTGGAGGAATTAAATCTTTAATTTTGCCAGCTGTCTTTTTTTCTGTCCAATCATTTATCATTTTCCTCGCCTGTTCTCTTTGATTCAGAAAATCTACATTGGTCGCCTGACCACCATAACTTCTGGCGATAACATCCAGGTAGCTTTTAAGAATCTCGAAATCCTTCTGAATCCAGATAGCATTGGCCAGACGAAGCTCAGACTTTCTCTCTGGTCGGTTTATAATTTTTTGTAGCTCCATAAAGCCAGTCTGACGAAGTGAAGCCTCTTCGGGAAGATTGAGAACATGGACCATGGCTTTAGCCGTCTCGCCTGCCGCTCCCTCCAGGGCCATGGAAAGAGCCAGGGAAAGACTGAGGGGCGACAAAAAATGATTGCCCTTTTCCGGGCTGATCTGGCGATAGATGGCCAGACCGAAACGGTTGCTACCCTCGACAATTTCTTCAATTCTTTGCCCGTTAGAAACAGCAGGTTTAAAGATAACTTCTTTGCTTTCTTTTGACCCTGATTTCTCTGGCCAGCGCGACCTGACCTCAGGTTTTTCGGCGCTACCATTAAGGCCAGTGAAGAAAATAGCTATGGCGCTTAAAATAAATATTCTCGGCACAAGAGGTCTTTTTTTCATTTTACCTCCCTCTAAAAACTCTTAACCGGCCTCTAATTTATCTTCTTCTTTTTCTTTCTTGATTATAAGCCATTTATATAAAATTAATAAAGACTACATGTAAAAAAGCAAAATTATAGATTTTTGGAGAAGAGCGGGGCCAACCTTCTTGGTCTTTATCAGGAAGAGTAAGCCAGCAAGAGGGATACTTCACATGGAACTATTGGCCACATCCTTGAATCCAGGAGAAAAAAGTGGCTTAAATTATTTGTTTTAAATCAATGTATATGGCCAGATTATCAGGCAAGAAATGATTAACCAACGGCGAGAAAGTTTCCGCTGCCATAGCCTCAGGATTTTCTTTAAAGAAAAAACTGATCCCTAATCACCCCCTCCCGGGCCCTCAGATTCTTATCCCTTTCAAAGGGACAAGTCAAGGGTTTTTGCCCTTGAGGGCAAGGTACTGAAAGTGTTAATTTGTTCCTTCAGGGATACTTGAAAATTCTCGTCTGGGGCTGCGAAGCCCGGAAAAGCCTGTCCTGGCGATTGAATTTCTCACCCCTTTAAGGCTTTCCGGCTCTTCTGAAGAAACATTTTTAGATTTAAATAACATTCTTTTTCATTATTTTTGCCAGCTTAGAAAGAAAATAAAAGATAAAAATATTATAATAAATCTCTTGCCAAGGCCTTTAATCTAAATTAAAATTATTCCGTAAAAAGGAGGACAGAATGATAAGTCAAAAGATGGAAGAAGCTCTCAATAGACAGATTAATGAAGAATTTTATTCAGCTTATCTTTATTTAGGCCTGGCCGCTTATTTTGCCAGTCAGAACCTTTCCGGTTTCCATAACTGGCTCTTTGTTCAATACCGCGAAGAGCTGGAACATGCAGAGAAATTATATAAATATCTGATAGAAAGAGGTGGCCAGGTCAGACTCATGGCCATCAAAGAGCCAGACCAGAACTGGAAGGGACCGAAGGATGCCTTTGAAGCTGTTCTTAAACATGAAAGATATATCACCGGCCGGATAAATGAGCTGGCCGAGGTCGCCGAAAAAGAAAAAGACAGAGCTTCTTTAGCCATGCTCCAGTGGTTCATTAGTGAACAGGTCGAAGAAGAAGCCAGGGCTCAGGAAATTTTAGCCAAACTGGAAATGGTCGGGGACCATAAGCAGGGTCTCATGATGATGGATCGCGAACTGGCTCAAAGAAAATAAGGCCAGGTATTTCTCAAGGCAATATATCTAATTTTTCTTTAATTTTATCAGGTAAAAGCGAAGAGTAGCTCTCATTGCTTTTAGCGATATTAAAAAAGAGAAAATTATTATTTCGCTGCAGCTATTTTATTTGGTTCATCCGACTTTCGTGTGAGTAATTTTGGGATCGAAATATAAGGCAATGAGACATAACAGGCAGCTCAAAGATCTTCCTATTAATGCCTACCTCATTGAATATCATTAAGTTATAATTTATAAGCGCTGATACGTGTACCTCAGATTCTAAAAAGCCGGGAGATGCCTTGGCTCTCACCGAGGATTTATACATGCCTTTTGCCCACAGAAAACCCGGAAAAGCCTTTTATTTAAAAATTCAATTGTAATTGTAAAGAATATTCCTTTGAATTCGTGTATAATATTAGCCCGCCTGATAACATCTCTTCTTATAATAAATGCGTTACCAGAAAAGGTTTAAAGAGGAAGTTAAATGGATCAAGAAACCAAACAGAAAAAATGGTGGAGCCTGCAGCCGGGCGAAGTTCTAACTATCCTCAATTCAAGCGCCACTGGCCTGACCCAGGAAGAGGCTAATAGGCGGTTTGCCCAATTCGGTCCCAATGAGCTTCTGGAAAAAGAAAAGCTTTCTCCCTGGAAAATCCTTTTCGAACAATTTAAAAGCATCCTGATAATCATTCTTCTTATAGCCATCGTCCTCTCAGCCATTGTTGGTGATATTAAGGAGTCGATCGTCATCGCTATCATCGTCATGATGGCCAGTGGCCTGGGTTTTCTTCAGGAATATCGAGCCGAGCGCACCATTGAGGCTTTGAAAAGGCTGGCCGCTCCCATGGCTTCGGTTCTGCGGGATGGCCGAGAAAAAGAAATTCCGGCCAGAGAACTCGTCCCGGGTGATGTTCTCATCCTGAGAACAGGCAATAAGGTCCCGGCTGATGCCCGGCTTCTTGAAGTTTTTAACCTTAAAGTAGATGAAGCTTCTTTAACTGGAGAATCAATTCCCGTCGAAAAAACACTGGAGCCTTTACCTCCTGAAACTCATGCCGCAGACCGAAGAAACATGGTTTTTATGGGTACAACTGTTGTTTATGGCCGGGGAAAAGCCGTGGTGACGGCCACAGGCATGTCAACCGAGTTTGGCCAGATTGCGGGGCTGCTCCAGCAGGTTAAATCAGAACCGACCCCTCTTCAGGTTAATCTCGATCGAATGGGCCGCTGGCTTGGCCTGGGAGCTGTAGCCCTGTGTATTATTCTGGCTGGCCTGGGCCTTATCAGAGGCCATGGCCTGCTGGAAATGCTCATCTGGGGGGTCTCGCTGGCCGTAGCTGCAGTTCCTGAAGCTTTACCAGCGGTTGTCGTCATTGGCCTGGCCATCGGTGTGCGCCGCATGGCCAGACGAAACGCCCTGATCAGGAAGCTCTCAGCGGTGGAAACACTCGGGTGTACTACTTTTATCTGCTCCGATAAGACAGGCACGATGACCCAGGACCAGATGACCGTCAGACGAATTTATGTCAATGGCGAAATCCTGGAAGTTACCGGCGTTGGCTATGAGCCGGTGGGCCAATTTAGGCTCAACCACCGGCCGATTTCACCCGAAAATTATCCATCTCTCCTCAAGTTGCTCCATATTGGCTCTCTCTGCAATGACACCTCTCTTTACTGCGAGGAAAACAAATGGCAAATCAAAGGTGATCCAACCGAAGGAGCTCTGATAGTCCTGGCAGCAAAGGCTGGCCTGTGGGCTGATGAATTAAACCAGAAATTTCCTCGCCTGGCTGAAATTCCTTTTACTTCTGAAAGAAAGAGGATGACCACAATCCACAAGACACCCGAGGGAACAATTGCCTGTTCCAAAGGGGCGCCGGAGATTGTCCTTGCCTCCTGTCGCTATTATCTTCAGGATGGCGAAGAGAAACCCTTAACTGAAGAAGCTAAAGAAAAAATTATTTCCATCGCCCAGGAGATGGCTGCCGGTGCCCTGAGAGTTCTTGCCGTGGCCTATAAAAAATTAAGTTTTGATTCATCTTCTCCTGAATTGTTTGATTTTCAGCCAGCCAGCGTGGAGCAGGATATGGTTTTTGTTGGTCTGGCTGGAATGATTGACCCGCCGCGGGAAGAAGCAAAGGAAGCGGTTAAACGCTGCTATGAGGCAGGAATAAAATCTGTCATGATAACAGGCGACCATAAACTTACAGCTGTGGCTGTGGCCCGGGAGCTAGGTATTCTCCAGGATGGACTTGTGGTCACAGGAAATGAACTCGATCATTTGAGTGAGGCCGAACTGGATGCCATAATCGAAAAGATAGAAGTTTATGCCCGCGTCTCCCCTACCCATAAACTTAAAGTAGTTGAAGCCCTGGCCAAAAGAGGGCATGTCGTGGCCATGACCGGAGATGGCATAAATGATGCCCCGGCTTTAAAAAGAGCAGATATCGGCGTAGCCATGGGCATTACTGGCACTGATGTCACCAAAGAAGCCGCGGACATGGTTCTGCTTGATGATAATTTTGCCTCTATTGTCGCTGCGGTCGAGGAAGGAAGAGCTGTCTTCAGCAATATTAAAAAATATCTTATGTATCTACTTTCCTCCAATATTGGCGAAATTCTGGTGATGGCTGTGGCGATTATTTTTGGTCCTTTAATTGGACTCCCTTATGGAGCCATTCCGCTCGTCGCCATTCAGATTCTCTTTGTTAATCTGGTTACTGATGGCCTGCCAGCTATTGCCCTGGCCGTGGATCCTCCTGACTCGGACATCATGAAACAAAAACCCCGGCCTCGAAATCAGGGTATTTTCACCCGGCCAGTTTTATGCCTTATTTTCGTTGGAGGGATCTGGTTATCTCTCGTTAACGTGGGTCTATTTAAATGGGCTCTGGACTCAGGCCGGAGTATGATCGAAGCTCAGGGTCTGTGTTTTGTTTCTGTCATCCTTATTCAGTTCTTCAATGCCTATAACTTTCGCTCGGACAAAGACTCAATTTTTAAAATAGGCCTTTTTAGCAATAAATGGCTCAATCTCTCCATCCTTGGAGAAATTTTGCTCCTTTTAATCATCATTTACTGGCCCTCGCTTCATGAGCCTTTTCGTACTTTCTCCTTAACCGCTGCTGATTGGCTTCGAGTTATCATCCTGGCCAGCACCATCCTTCCGGTGATCGAATTGACTAAATGCCTGCTCAGAAAACTGGAGAAATAGATTTTCTCCCCTCTATCAGAAAGATGAAAATTAGATTAGTTATTCTTTGAAAAAATAGCCTTACGCTTCTCTTCGCCCCTCGAAGCGGCCGCTACTAACTTCGTATTATAACCACCTTAGGCATAGGGATTGTTAACCAGCTCTTGAGTTCCTGGGGCAAGAAGGGAGTCCCCCGCTGGCCTGAAGGCCAAAATTGCTAAGAGAATTCTAAGTTAGGCCGATTCTTTCGTGGCCCTTTTGAAAGTAACTTTTCCTGATAGGTCCACGCCTCCAGCCTTCAGTTTATCCTCAAGCCGGTGGCTAAGATGATCATAACGAATGATGCCAGATAATTACCAGTGTGGCCCAGGCTCAATCCTGTCCAGTAAGAATAAGCCGACCGCATTCTGGTACATGTTTTGCTTTTTGCCTGAAATTCTGAGCTCTCCTTTGCTCCACCCAGGTTCAGATGCTTGAATTCATCAATAGCCAGATAGGTGTAATCAAAACCCGGACTTAAATAATTTTTCATTTTTTCCTGCCCGGTTCTAAAATTCAATTGCCAGGTGAATCCGGGCGTATCAAATTCACGGTGAATCACAGAGGCAGGTACGGCTTCCTTGTATTGGTTATGACGATAATATGCAGAGGCATTCAGGTCAAAGTTATCAAAAAACTTAATCCTTCCTGTCATCCCGTCAGTCAATCTCTTTGTCCTCTGGAATTCGTTAAAAGTATAAGCATCGGGATGGGCTAAAGGTCGTAGCTTTTTAACATCCTAACTCAGAATTTAAATTTTCTCGAATGTTTCCTTAAGGGTTTTCCATTGGTCTTCTTTCAGGCTGGTTCCGGTAAAAAGGGTAATACCATCGGCTCCATTTCCCATAGCCAGCCGGATGGCCGTAGCCAGCTTTTCCGGGGGCAACCAATCGACAAAAAGACCGCTGTAAAGCTTAGCCTTTCCGGCTAAAGCTTCAACTCCTTCCCTGGTCACGCGGCCAATCCATTCTACTTCTTCTCTATAATATTCATGATACATCATGGGATGGAAGGCATCTAAATGCCAGTTTGGCCAGTCCTGACGGACTAATTTCCGGGCAATTGAGGGCGAAGGAAAAACTGCTGCCGTCAATTTTTTCTTTTTTTTATGAGCAACATCGGCCAGGCGATTGACCAGGCGAGTTACGCTATCATAGCGAAACTCAATCCACTCTTTATCCTGCGCTGGGTCTTCGATTTCCAGAGGATCCCGGCCTGTTTTTTCCTTAAAGAGATGACGACAAACAGAACAATAACAAAAATCAAACTCAGGAAATTCCCGATCCTGTATCAGATTATATTTAGGCTGAATGCCGATAGGCAGAATGACGTCAGGATAACGAATATAATCCAGGTGAACTCCGGCTAAACCCTCCAGGTCGCAGAGGTTGGCTACCCTCGCTTCAAGATAGGCCTGCACTTCCGGACGTGATGGGCAGAGCCAGTTATAATAGGGGACATAAGGTGGCTTCTCCAGGGAAGACTCGCCTTTTCGATTAATCATAAACCAATCAGGGTGATTCTTTTTTATATCTAAATCAGTACATTCTAAGGAAATAATCCAGCTTTGGAGCTCAATTCCCGTCTCCCGGGCCAGGGGAATAAGCTCTTTAAGCTTCTCGGGTATGGCCAGTACCAGGGCTCCATCGACTCCGTTCTCCTTCATTTTTAAGAAGATTTTTTTCCAGTCATCGAGCGATGGAATCGAGCCGGCCGAAATCCAGGCCCAGTTTTTGAATCTCAATTTTCGACCACGACAGCCTTCAAAGGAAAGACTCAGGGTAAAGGCTGAAACTGTAGCCATGAAGCCCATTTTTAAAAATTCCCGCCTGGGAACAGGATGAATTCTTTCTGCGCTCATGATTACCCTCCTCCAGGGACTTAATCTCTATTCTTAGGTCTTCATTTCTGCCCCCTATTTTTCCTCTCAAGGCGTGGCCCCACACTTCAGTCTATTTAAAATTATCTGGCCTTCCAAAGCTAATTAAAAGATTAAGCCCTGATTTTTAAATAAAAAAATTTTCTTCTTGATCTTATCACCTTATTCCTGATGGTCCTTTCATTTCCCGACGGAAAGTATATCCCATAAATTCCGCCTCCTTCAAGACAGAGCTTCTTGAGTCATTTCATCTCCTGAACAAACCCGGTAATTTCGGGTTAAAACTCTCTGAATCAGGGAGAAGACTGGGACTGAGCTGAAATGACAGAATGCTAAGATTACGAGTTAGACTCCCATCTTCTCCGATTCATGCTTTTCCCTTAACAAGCTCCCTTAACAGGCCTGCTTGCCCCTCGATATTATTCTTGAATAGCTAAGGCCATTTCAGCCAAAATATGGATAAAACAATGAAACAAAAAATCAAAAGCACCATAATTTCAGAAAAAGACATTTACCTCGCCGTTTCTGGCTTTTTGAAAGCTCGTTTTGAATTAAAAAGAAATAAGTCGGACCTGGAAATAAGAGCCAGGCTCAAAACCGAATTTCAATACCTCGATTAAAGGAGGGTTTGATGCTACATCTTAGGTTCAAGAGAAAAATATTTACGGGCATGCTAATCATTTTTATCGCAGCAGGTCTGACCCGGGGTGAAGAGAAAACCCGAGAAGTGGATAAGCTCTTTGCTCCCTGGGATAAAACGACATCGCCCGGAGCGGCTCTGGCCATAATTAAGGACGGCGAAATAATTTACAAGCGCGGTTACGGAATGGCTAAACTGGAAGATGACCTCGTCATGACGCCTTCCAAAATCTTTGATATCGGTTCTGTCTCCAAACAATTTACGGCTGCCTGTGTGGCCCTTCTTGCCCTTGAAGGTAAACTTTCCCTGGAAGATGATGTGCGCCAGTATATTCCTGAGCTTCCTGTCTACGGCCGACCCATCACGCTGCGCCATCTTCTCCATCATACAAGTGGTCTGCGGGATTATAATACCCTGCTTTCCCTGGCTGGCTTCCGGCCAGATTCAGATTGCCCCACGGTGGAGGAGGCCCTGGAAATTATCTGCCGCCAGAAAGGACTCAATCATCCCCCTGGAGAGGAATATTCTTATACCAATACCGGGTATTTCCTTCTCGGCCAGATTGTCGAGAGAGTTTCAGGAAAGAGTCTGAATCAATTTGCCCAGGAGAGAATCTTTCAGCCCCTGGGAATGAAAAATACGTTCTTCCAGGACAACCACCATCAAATCATTAAAAATCGAGCCTCAGGCTATGCGCCTGAAGGCGAAAACTTCCGCCTCGAAATGAGCAACTGGGATGAAGTTGGCGATGGGAATGTTTATACGACAGTTGAAGACCTCTATCTCTGGGACCAGGCCTTTTACAATTATAAGCTCGGCCGGGAACTCATGGACATGCTTCATACTCAGGGCAAGCTCAACAACGGCCAGACTATTGACTATGCCTTTGGCCTGGTTATTGGCTCCTATCGGGGTTTGCGTACCGTAAGCCATAGCGGCTCCTGGGCAGGCTTCAGGGCCAGTCTGATTCGCTTTCCCGAGGAAAAATTTTCCATTATCTGTCTTTCCAATCTGAGCACCTTTAATCCAGCCGCTATAAGCTACAAAATTGCCGACATCTATCTGGCCGATAAATTTAAAGAAGAAATTAAAAAGGAAAAGCCTCAGGAAATCAGGGCCTTCCCTCTTTCAGAAAGAGAGCTCAGGGAAAAATGCGGCAATTATAAAGAAATAAAATTCGGTCTATGGCTCGTTCTTTCTCTCGAAAAAGAAAAGCTCAAGGCCCAAATTGGCCGGCAGGAGCTGCTTTTAACACCTGTAAGCCAGAACACTTTCCAGACCTGGCTCGGCGAATCTCCGATCACCCTCGAGTTCAGCCGCGATGAAAAAGGACAAATTAAGGCTCAGCTTACTGGCCTGGGGAGAGAGAAATATGTTTTTCTTAAAGCAGCGCCTCTTCCTTCCCTCACGCCGCAAGCTCTTAAAGAATATGAAGGATTTTACCAGAGTGATGAATTACTGGGAGCAGTTTATGAAATAAGGCTGGATAAAGAGAATAAACTTAGAATAAAATTTAGAAATGCACCCCGGGAGGCCCTTAAACCGATGGCGCCTGATGAGTTTGCTGTTGAGGGCATGAATTTTAGTTTTCTCCGGGCCAAAAATAAAAAAATAACAGGTCTGGCTCTGAGCGCTGGCCGGGCCGCCAACATCATGTTTAGAAAAATCGAAAGAAGATGAAGCGCCGCGATTTTCTCAAACAAAGCAGTCGGCTCGCACTTTTTGCCTCTCTCTTCCCTTCCCTGCCCTCGGCGCGCTTTTCTTATCTCTTTTTAACTTCGTCTTCTAAATCCTCTTCCTCTCAATTCTCTCATCTCTCTGAATTTGACCTCTTCATCAAGAATGCAACCATCATCAATGGACTGGGTGAGCCCCCTTTTCTTGGAGATATCGGTCTTAAGAATGGAAGGATTGCTTTTATCGCTTTCAAGCAAAACTTAGGGCCAGAAGAAAAAGAGAAGGGACGGGATGAAACTGAAAGATTGCTCTATGGACAGATGGGGATCATAAAAAGAGAATACAGGCTGGCTGAACCAGATCAAATAAAAGATTTAGTTCAAAAGGGGAAAAATCCGACAGGAAATAGAGACGAAGGAAAAATCTGGAAAGCCACCTTGTTCGACCGATTTAATTTTCTGGTTGGATCAAGACTGGCAAGGGCCAGCCGGACAAAGCAAACCGAGGCTATTAAAGCCAAGCAAATAATTGACGCCGAAGGTAAAGTTGTCTGCCCCGGATTCATTGACATTCACTCCCACACGGGAATTGAACTTCTGGTCAATCCACGAGCTGAAAGCAAAATCAGGCAGGGGGTAACAACTGAAATTAGTGGAAATTGTGGTGGTTCTGATTTTCCCCTTAAGGAAATTTTAGGTGAGGAGGAAAAGCGGTATTTCGAGAGGCTCGGGGCGAAAGAGCGCTGGACGAATCTCGCCAGTTTCGCCCGGATTCTTGAAAACAAAAAAATCAGCCTGAACTGGGGAACCCTTATCGGCCACGGAACGATTCGGGCTTATGTCATGGGTGAAGAAAAGAGAGCTCCCTCCTCATCCGAACTTGAGGCTATGAAAAAGCTCATCGCCCAGGGAATGGAACAAGGAGCTTTCGGTCTTTCGACAGGCCTGGAATATACACCCAGTGGTTTTGCCGAAAGAGAAGAAATTATTGACCTCTGCCGCGTGGTTGCCCGGTATGGCGGAATATATGCAACCCATATTCGCAGTGAAGATAATGAAGTTATTGAGGCTCTAGGCGAAGCCATTTCTATTGCGGCCGAGGCAGGTTTGCCCCTCGAGATCAGCCATCTCAAGGCCTGCGGCCAGAGAAACTGGTGGAAAATGCCCTATCTCTTTGATTTAATGGAAAAAGCCACTCAAAGAGGCCTGGAGGTCACGGCGGATGCCTATCCTTATACCGCCTACAGCACTGGCTTAACTGTCTTCTTTCCCTTCTGGGCCCTGGCTTCTGGCCAGGAAGAATTCCTGAAAAAACTGCAAGCGCCAGAAGAAAGAAGGAAGATGAAGGCAGAAACTGAAGAGAAGCTTGGCGGTATGCCCTGGCTGAATGTAGTCATTGTTGATGTCCGAACAGAAAAAAACAGGTCCCTGATCGGAAAAAGTATAGCTGAGGCAGCTAAGGAAAGAGGGCTTGAGCCCTTCGATCTGGCCTGCAATTTACTCCTTGAGGAGAAAGGCGATGTCTCCATTGTTGGCTTCGGGATGAGTGAGGAAAATGTGGTGGCGACTCTTCGTCATCCCCTGGTGATGATTGCCTCTGATGGCTCGGCTTTAACTCCCTATGGACCTCTCCATCGAGGTCGCCCGCATCCTCGCAATTATGGCACTTTTCCCCGTTTTCTTGGCCATTATGTTCGCGACAAGAAAATCCTCGGCCTGGCTGAAGCCATAAGAAAAATTACCTCCATGCCGGCCGCTAAACTGGGTTTAAAGGAGAGAGGCGTAATTAAAGAAGGCTATTTCGCTGACCTGGTAATTTTTGACCCGGAAAAAATTTCTGACCGAGCCACCTACACGGACCCCGAGCAATACCCTGCCGGAATTGATTATGTCATCGTTAATGGCACCATCGTCGTGGATCACGGCGAACATACCAACCAGTTCCCCGGCCAATTCCTCGCTAAATAATCTTTTCATAAGATAAATTTTAATCGATTAAACTTTGAGCAATTTACCCGGTAGAGCTCGCCCAAGAAAGAAAAGCAAAATCAGCTTTTATACATTATATACAACTTGATGGGCAGTATATTATCTTTTCCCGATGAAATCGACACCCCAAAATATATTTTTCCGATATAAATAGTGTATTTTTTAAACGTATTTTTTTGAAATCTCAGCTATTTTTTAGAAGAGAGCTATGGTCATGGAAGTTTCTGGGGAGATTCAATAAAAGCTCTTAAGTTTTATAAATTTCAGTTCTTATAAATCCGGGGTCGCTCTCTGCCGAAAAGAGGCGCTTCTTTTCCCCATCTTCAATTTTAGGGGGAAATCAGCGTTCTGGAACAATCAGGGCGGCGTAACCCTTCTCATAGGCCAATTTATTAAAAGCAGGAACATCCCGATTAAAGAGAAGCTCATACTCTGCCTTAACTTTTTCCAGCCGCTCCTTAAGCAATCGGTGAACTTCATATTGCTGGTCAGTTGGTGGATAATCGTCGGAATTGCGAATATCGCCTGCGCCGGTACCAATCTCGCCCGAAAACCAGACCAGCTTGGAATAAAGCTGCATTTCGGCTCGATAGGATTTGGGATCAGAGGCATGGAGCTGCCGCTGTAAAAGTTTATCTTCCACAGCCATAATCTTTTTATCCAGCTCAGTTAGCGCCCGCAGCACCTGCTCAGCCTTTTGGTCTGCCTTCAGAATCTTGGTCATATCTTCAATTTGCTTCCTTACCCACTCGATCCGATTAATCATTTCGACCACAGTGTTGATTTCATTTACCACCTCTTTCCACAGCTGAACTGTCTCTTTGATATCCTCAACCGTTCCGGCTGAATGAGGGTCTTTGAGGACTTCGAGTTTTTCGCTAAGTTCTTTTCCCTCCACCTTGAGCTTTATCGTATAGATTCCAGGAACGGCGAGTACCCCAGCCTGAGGCGGCTGGATTCCCCAGTGAAGCACAGGCCTTGTGTCGCGGCCCCGGAATCTCTTTTCTTCCCAAATATGGGGATGAAAATCTGGTGTTGTCCTCAATTCAATCTGCTGCAAAGGTTCGTGCCTCAGATTCCAGACGATTCGATTGATGCCTTTCTGAGCCGTTCCCTGAAGCGTTCTTACCCTTTCTCCATTCTCATCAAATATCTCAATTATAACCGGACCCTTCGGACTTTCCTTCAGATAATAATTAATAAAAGCACCATAAGGAGGATTCTGGCCACGAGATTGGTCATTGGGCACCTGGTCCACCCCTTCCCTCTGTTTGAAGCGATAAGCCAGCCGCGGCTTAAAAAGATAGACCTCAGAATGGAGAACCTCAGGTGTTAATTGACGCAAGGGGGTTATATCGTCCAGAATCCAGATACCCCGGCCATTGGTGGAAACGACTAGGTCATTAAAATGCTCCTGAATGGCAATCCAGGTGATACAGGCATGAGGCAAATTATTCTGAAGAGGCAGCCAGTTTTCGCCATCATCAAAGGAAACATAAATGGCATTAGCTGTCCCGGCATAAAGCAGGCCCGGCCGCTCGGGATCTTCTTTGATAGCACTCGTGTAACTGAAAACGCTTTTGGGAATACCCCTGGTGATTAACTTCCAGGTTTTACCATAATCAGTGGTCTTAAAAAGATAGGGGTCACGAATATTCTCCTGATGGCCATCAACCGCAAGGTAGCAACGGCCAGGCTCAAAGCGCGATGGATCAATCATGCTGACCGTGCCCCAGGGTGGCATTTCCCTGGGCGTAACATTCTGCCAGGTTTTGCCGCCATCCCGGGTAATATGGACAAGACCGTCATTGCTTCCCACCCAGATGACACCTTTCTCCAGGGGCGACTCCGCTATGGCAAAGAGGGTACAACCATATTCGACTCCGAGGTTATCGGGCGTCAAACCGCCGGAGCTACCCATTTTGCTGCGATCATTCAGCGTCAGGTCAGGGCTGATAATCTTCCAGCTTTGACCGCCATTGTCTGTCATATGGACATACTGACTTCCAACATAAACCACTTTATGATCATGCGGTGAAATGGCGATAGGATGGGTCCAGTTCCAGCGATATTTAAGAACCTCAGCCGGTGAATCCATTGATTTTTCGGGCCAGGGATTAACATTGCGCGTCAGACCAGTTTTGAGATTATGAACTTCGACTGTCCCTGAATAACAGGTTCCCCAGACGATGTTATTATCAACCGGGTCAGGATAAGAAAAACCAGATTCGCAGCCGCCCATCGAATGCCAGACAGGCAGCTCGGGTCCAGCAAAGGTCAGGCTTGGACCACGCTTTGAGGTTGAATCCTGCATGTTGCTGTATACCCAGTAAGGTATGCGATTATCAACGGCCACATGATACATCTGACCAATGGGCAATTTGATAAATCGCCATTGACGCCCGCGGGTAGTCGTCAGACTTACCCCGCCATCATTACCAATCATCATTCTCTGCGGATTTTTAGGGTCGATCCACATATCATGATTATCGCCGCCGCCGCTAAAATTCTCGAATAATTCGCCGCCATCATAGGAAATATACATGCTGTTGCAGGGGACATAAACCGTATTCTCATCATCAGGCGCTACACAGAGGCGAGTGTAATAACAGGCTCTTTCGACCAGCCGGCGATCATAGCTCACGCATCGCCAGTTGAAGCCGCCATCATCAGAACGCCAGAGAGAACCCTTATCGCCGGTTTCGATGAGAGCGTAAACACGATTAGAATTAGTCTGAGCTACGGCAACAGCCACTTTGCCCACATCAAAGGTGGGCAGGCCATGACCCTGGATGCGCTGCCAGGTTGAACCGCCATCGCGGGAGACAAAAACGCCACTTCCAGGCCCACCACTGAATTTCCCCCAGGTATGAATAATTATCTGCCACATACCTGCAAAAAGAATCTGGGAATTATTAGGGTCCATGGCTATGTCTGAGCAGCCTGTGTTTTCATCGACGAAAAGAACGTGCTCCCAGGTCTGGCCACCATCCCTGGTGCGGAAAATGCCTCGTTCTTTTTGCGGCCCATAACAGTGGCCCACAGCCCCAACAAAAACAATGTTAGGATCTTTGGGATGGACGATTATCCGGCTGATGCGACCGGTATTTTCAAGGCCCATGTGCTTCCAGGTGCGACCACCGTCAGTTGATTTATAGACGCCATTGCCGATAAGCACATTGCTCCGGATAAAGCTTTCGCCTGTTCCCACCCAGATAATATTGGAATCCGAGGGCGCTATAGCCAGAGCACCGATGGATTGAGCTGGTTGGTCATCAAAAATCGGGAACCAGTTGGTACCGCCATCAATTGACTTCCAGACGCCACCAGCGCAAGCTCCAGCATAGTAGATATTGGGATCATGGGAATCGCATACGACAGCACTGACGCGATTGCCCTGAGGTCCAATGAAACGCCACCTGAGCTGCGAGTAGATTTCAGGTGAAAGGCCAGGCAAGGAGCCTGAAGATGCACCTGAAGATAACTGCCTGACAGCTGCATTTTCATCAGAAAATAAAGAAGCGAAGAGCAATAACCCTGAGCCAAATAAGAAAATTGAAGCTTTAATGATTAATTTTCGGGATAGAATAACCCCGCTTGCCCTTGACTTCATCTTTACCTCCTTCCCTCTTTAATTCCTTTTTTAATTTCTTTTCTTTGTTATCACTTCTTCGCCCAAACCGACCTTAATTGAAAATTGGCCGTAAATTCATGCTCAGCGCAACTTACTTAAATGAAGCTTTTTATAAATTATTTTTCTCTTTAAAGCAAGCAAATTAATTTTCATCCTAAAGACTTTAAAAGATAAAGATAGCCATCATCAGAAGTTATTTTCAGCTTGTCTCGATGACCCCCGCTGGCAATGAGAGGTATTGCCCTCTAAATGTCTCGAAAAGCCAAAATTATTTTATAAGCCCCGATGCTTAATAAGATTAGAAGGCTGGGGAACAAAAATGTTCGCAGTTTGTTCTAAAGGAGTGAGCCATCGTAAACTCTCCTTTTAAAGGAGAAAACTTTAAGAAAGGAGGTGTCATTTACGATGGCACAAAGAGATTATAAGGCAATTTTAGAAAAATGGCTACACAAAGAAGGAATGGTTAGGGTCCTGCTGGCAAAGATGTAAGGTTCATTTTATGAGAAACATTCTGGTTAAAGTATCGCATCGGGATAAAGCTCGTCTTGCCGAGAAGTTGAAACAGATCTGGCTTCAGCCGGATAGACGAAGTGCCGAGAGATTAGCTCAACTTATCATCGAGGATTATGAGGACAAATATCCTGAGGCCATGCGCTGCCTGGAGGAAGGTCTTGAGGATTCTCTTCAATTTTATAATTTTCCCGAGATAGACAAACGCCCCATTTCATCGACCAATGTGCTGGAAAGAATGAATAGCGAGATAAGGCCGAGAAACCAGGTAACAAGAGTTTTTCCCTCACGGTGAGTCCTGCCTTTTCCTGTTTACTTTCTATCCAATTAACTCTATAAAATAGTGGGTTAATGTTTATACCTATATTAAAGCTTATTATATAGACTCGCGCTTAAAACGAGACCAGGCTCGAGAGGCTAGTTAAGAGACAAACCTGGAAATCTTACGATGACCAAATCATGAACAAAGCTTTACACTATGGGCGCTACCTCAACTTAAAAATGAACATGATTGACACTTAGAAACATTAAAATGTTAAAAATTTCCAAGATAGACATTTATTTCGCTATCTTTCCATGTCGTATTTTCCTTCAGCCAGTCTTTTATTATCGATAGATAATCTTCTGATGGTTCGTGAATTTCGCCTTTCCAGTAACGCCTAAACGTTTTCACTTCGATTGCGTCTATCTCGCCAAGTTTCAAAATTTTATCATACCAGCCAGCCTCTTGAGTCCTTATATCGGAAAATTGGCTTTCCTTAATTTTTATAATCTGACCACCGTGCAATATTTATTATTTGCTTCCTTATCACAAAATAAAAAAGGAACGCCCTTATTACTCCATCTCGGATACCGTTTAGGAAAATAGAGACGATGAGGAACCAAAATCCATCAAATATCTACGGGTTCTATCTTATCTCTACAATCTTTATAATCTCGCCGCAAGAAATTCCAGCCCTTTATTTATACTAAAAATTTTTCCTTAAGCAGGTTTGAATCATAAGCTGCATAAATAACTTCTCCATCTTTCATATAAAAAACCTATTTATAAATTCCTAAAATCTCTTTAATAGTTCTAAATCTACGTTTATAAAATAGTTCCTGATTTATGCGCACAAATGACCAGATATCCTTGGTCAATTTGGTAGCATCCTCGCACCACATCATAGCCCTCTTGTCCTTATGTTTAACATCAACATCTTCTAATCCCTTGGTTTCTATAACCCAATAATCGCCGTTAGTTAGCTTAACGATGAAGTCCGGATAATAAAATCTCAAATTCCCTTCTGAATCTCTGTATTCCATAAAAAACCCAATTTTGGGGACAATTTTGGCAAAAGCTACCACATCGCTAGCTTTATCAAGAAAACTGGCAAAGTCTACCTCCAGATTACTATCGCATGGGACATAATTAAAAATGCATTTATTTGCAGGATATACCAACTTAGACCAGATAAATGGCCTGGTTTCTGAAAGCTTTATAAAATCCCATTTTTCTGGCTCCCTTTCAATAAAGGCTCTATCTTTAAAGGCCCCGGTAAACAAATTTATTAACCGTGCCTGTACATCAGGCAAGCTAAGCGTAAAAAGAACACGAGGGTCATCAAGCATAACTTCCTGATTAAATAATTTTTTCTGAACATATTTTTTCACTACCGGATAAAAGCTGGCAAAAGCCCCTCCGATTTTCAGGCTTTTTAAAATTTGATCAGTATAATAAGCAATGACACTTTTAGAATCCTGAGGCACCGGCAAATCCCATTTTCTTCTGACAACAACCACATCTTTTAACATATCTCTGGCTTCATATTCCATCTCCAGCACTTTGTTTTCTAAATGGATATTAAGCGCTGGCAATTTTTCGATGTCGACTTCTTCCAGCTGAAACTCCCTTATAAAAATCCTTGGAGAAAGAATTGGAATTTCTATGTCCCTATCAAGTTTATGTTCATCGACAAAAATGGTAGTTAAATTAATTGCACTACCGGTATCAAAATCTGCAATCTTAATTCCTTCCTGATTCTCTAATTCTTCAAGAATATCCATAAGACCTGGTGGTCCTATCACTTCCAGAACATTTATAGATTTTTCTACATTCGCCTCTTCTTCAGGAAACATTTTTCTTAGTCCCCGACCGATAACTTGCTCCGGTAAAACCTTCCTTTTTGAAGTATATGAACGAAGCCCCACAATTACATTAACATTTCTGACATCCCAACCTTCATTCAACATAAGGGTACTGACAATAGCTTCATATGGATTCTTCTCGGGGTCCGGGTCGTCAATTGTCTTGGCAAACTCTCTGGCTTTAGGTAAGTCGGACTTTTTTACCTCACCCGTGCTATCAGTGTGTATCAGCAATACTTTACCCTTAAGATCAGGAATCGCTGAATTTACGTAAGCAAATATTTCGTCCGCTTCCTCATTCTCTGGACATTGAAAAAATAACACTGGCTTTTTCCCCAATGGCTTTAATTTCTTTTTATATTCGCGCCATCTTCTTACACCAGCATCAATCCAGGCTCTGTATCTTTCAACCACCTTTCTTGAGGATATTTCTCTGGCTTCCTTTACCACACCCTTCAAGGGCCGTTTAACTATGTTCATTTCAATAGCTTCTTTTAGTGAAAAATCCACTATAATCCAGGGGAAAAGCGCACCGCTTTCGTTCCTTGGCGTGGCTGAAAAATCAAGCTCCATATTAATGCCACGGCCATATTGAGAAATAAGATTTCTATTGAGCTCAAGCAGAATTCTCTTCCAGGCCTTTTCAAAGCTGTAGATATGATGGGCCTCATCTTTCATGATCATTATGTTGGGGCAAGCGGTTAGGACCTCTTTTATCCTGTTTTCTTGATATATATCCGAAACATTGTATACTTCTGGCAGCTCCATTATCTTATCCACATATCTTTCTATCTCTTGCCTTCTGTTTTTTCTTTCTTCAAGTTGCTGGATGTTCGCCAAAAACAGAACTGCATCAGGAATAATATGAATTGGGTCTTCCTTAAGAATAACTTTAAGGTCAAATTCATGTTCCCATTCCGATGGTATAAGAGGCAATTCCCGGAATATCTTTCCTTCTTTAAAATCTCTTGTCAATCGGTCATAAATAACATTTTTTTCACCCGCGATGAGTAAATATTTAGAAGTATAATCAGCCTGGCTTTCCCATCTATGATTGAAATATTGCCAGACAACGCTTAAAGCCATTACAATAGTTTTACCTGAACCGGTAGCCATCTTAAAAGCATAAAGTGGATACTGATCATAAGATGGGTCGTAGCCCTGAATAGGACCCGAGCCAAAGTCTCGGGCCATTTCTATGAAGTTTCGCTTCTTCATTACCTCATAAACATAAATTAGGGTTTCAATCGCTTCTCTCTGGCAGAACCAGAATTTAAATGGCTCTTTATTCACAATATGGTCTTCATTAAACCAGTATTGTAAGAGCCGTCTGGTAGTTTTAGTGACTCCGGGGTATCCTTGATTTCTCCAGGTAAAGACCGCCTGGCGGATGGCATTGACCAAATAGGCCTTGCTTGGCTGACGTTGGTCTGGATGTAAAATTTCAGTCGGTTTCATTCTGTCACCTTAATATCTAATTCTTATCTCATAAAAAAATTCTATCAAATTAAGACATTTCAAACTAAAATGAACGGCAATATAAGGCAAATGGTTTTGGGTATTTCTTTCATCAGTTACAATAATTGCACCCTTACAAATGCTCAACGCTATTATCCAGGGGTCTGCCCATGGACCACCCTTATTTATTTCGTTGTTCCAGTAGAATGAATCATACTTCTTTTTTACATTTTCAAGTTCTTTTATTTGGCATTCATCAATATCTTTAAACATATTTCTATTTTGTTTGCACCAATCGCAAATTTTATCTTGTCTTTTTTCAATTTCTTTATATACTTCCTCGTGAGAAATAAGTTCATCGTTTTTAACCATATCTTCTAATTTATTCCAGATTGATGGAAACAATTCCTTTGGATATCCTGGATATCTTGTGATATTTATTAACGCACTTGTATCTATGCAATATATTGAAGTTTGAAATAATCTTTGCTGCCTTGGCATTTTAGGAAGCTATAAATTTCTCAGCATATTTAGCTTTTAAGTCTAGAGCACTAGAAGCTTCATAAAAGGTAATCTTCCCATCATGATAAGCTTTTTTTACTTCCAAGAGAGATAAAGTACCTATACGATTAAGGAATATTTTATCCCAATTTCGGCGACCATACTTTTTTTCTTTTTTCTCTGTTTCAAACCCCCTTTTGAATTCTTCATAAGTTTGCTTATCAATATATCCTGACCATAAAAGGCGAATCATGATGACTTGTTTACTTACACCATACATTGCAGTGAGTTGATTGATAGCTACTTCATCAATTGGCTTCAACTTTTCAACTTCATTAATGAAATCATCTGATGGAACTAAAAATTCAGCAGCAAAACGATTACAAAAGAATTCTATTTCTTGATCTTGGCGTTCAATTTCCAAAGAGCATATTCCAGAGTTATTTTTTAGCAAATGACAGATTTCATGAAAAAGAGAAAATAATTTTATTGAAGGTTTATCTCCTTCATTTAGGACTACAACAGATATATCTGAGTAAATACTAAATGCTCTTACATCCTCCGCTTTAAGGGGATATTCTATAATCAAAATAATCAATTCGTTTTCCAAAACTTTTTTATAATATGATAAGATTTCTTCAGGATCTTTGTATTTTACTACTTCAATATTTAAGCACTTCCTGAATTCTTTTGCCAATTCGTTAGCGTCTAATTTTCTTGGGAAAAATGGAATTTTACTTCTTTTCTCACTTAATTCTTTTATTTTCTCAATTAGATATTGCGCTTTCCTTTTAGCTAAATATACCTGAGGGGATAATTTTTTATCCCTGTTAATCCTATAATCAACTAACTTTGGGAGTTCTGATATAGAGTCAGAGAAAAATGCAGCTAAGGGACGCTTGTATATGTCCGCAAGCTTCTTAATCTGAATTAAAGTAAAATTAGATTTTCCACTCTCTACTTCAATTACTTTTTCTAAGCTTACTCTAAGCTTTTTTGCAATCTCTTCAACACTATAACCTGATGTTTCACGAAGTGCCTTCAGTACGGCGGGTGACAGTGTAAATTCCTTTTGTTTTTGTTTCATTTTATCCTCACCCTAATGACCTTGTTCGTATCATTCCCAAATACATCAACCACCTTGACCATAATATGATGCTCGCCAGAAACATCATATTTATGCCTGGCTTCATAATCCACCTTAGGGTTTTTCTTTGTCCTGAAGCTCTGCCACTGGTTATGGAATGTATCACCTTTGTAATCCCAATCAACAGCCCAGTAATCAATGAGTTCCCTGGAGTCTTTCACTTTGCTGGCTATCTCGGCCAGCTCTGGAGTTGGTGGAAGCTGAAAATCTGTAATCTTCAAGATCACTTCTTTGCCTTTTATTTCTGTCTCA
>Ga0207433_10001828_pt1 | contig 44868 bp, 38 predicted proteins | sample YelNatPaOPGAMG01_FD_187559 | JGI IMG/M metagenome (GOLD analysis project Ga0207433, IMG submission 187559) | Hot spring thermophilic microbial communities from Obsidian Pool, Yellowstone National Park, USA - OP-RAMG-01 (SPAdes) (version 3) | ecosystem: Environmental > Aquatic > Thermal springs...
AGAAGAGGCAGTGCTTCCTCTGGTCTCAGCCCTACAACGTGGAATCATTATTGGCTGAATATCCTTTAACGGAGAATCAGAAAATCAAAGAAGCACTGCTGCTTAATTTTGAGAAAGTTTATTCCGGGTTGATGTGGAACGCCGAGGGTAAGAGGTGGTACTGGCGGGCAGTGGTAGACCCGACTATTAAGCCGCCCAAACTTATCTGGAAAGATGACCTGAATACTTTTGATGCCTGCGAATTTGGCATAGATGTCATGCTCTCAGCCTATTCCTTTACCGGTGATAAAAAGTACCTGGACCGGGCGGTAGAAGCCATGAACAACCAGCTGCAGGTGCTGGAGAATTATGGGTTGTTGCTGGAAGACCACGCTGGAGAGCCGTCAGTTAACGTCTATGCTTTTGCCGCCAAAGCGCTTTACCGACTTTATGATTATACTGGAGAAACCAGGTGGCTGGTGGAAGCGGGCAAGATACTTGATGCCCTGTTAATGTCTTTTATTCATATGGACAAATTTCCCGCTGAATATTACTGGCTTAAAGGCGGGGTAGCCAGAAAAGATGGAGACTGGACCGGGCAGTTTGGCGAGCCAACAACTGGCACTGATTCTTCTGTTTCCACCGCGCCCACCTACATCCCCTGGATTATGGAAGCCCTGGTGGCCGGTTACAAGCACACCGGGAAGAAGATGTATCTTGATTATGCTCACCAGCTCCTCTGGCATTCGCTTGAAGCCAACAAGAAGATGAAAGAAGCCACCAACGGAAAATTTGAGTTCTGCGGTCATTTCAATACTTACAAGAAAAAATTCTATGAAGATGACGACGGTCTGGTGGTGGTCTCCAACCTGTATGAAATTCCATACCTGAAGATTTTTGAAAAAGGAGCCAGGGCGGAGCATTTTGACCTCCAGGAAATCTGGGATGGCGAGGGCAAAATCCGGGTAATCAACCCAACCGGCTCAACCTTAAAAGCAGTGATTCATCTGCCTGCTGATTGGACTCAGGTCCAAATAATTAACCTGGGGAAAATTAACAATTATTTCACCGGCGAAAGGGCTAAGGTGCCGGCCCTGACTAATTTTGATTTAAAAGAAGGAGCGGCAGTTTTTGATATTGAACCTTTCTCTATTTATCAAATAGTGAAATATTGAAAAGATGAAATTTTTAAATTTCGGCAAGGCTACCGAGAGGTTATTAATGGTTGAAGAAAGGTTTTTTCTTTTTAATGAAAACAGCAGATAGGCTAATAAAGAGAAATATTTTTAATTAGGAGGCAAAAATGTTAAAGAAACCTTATGTGAAAAAACTGGATCAAATTGAGGATATTACTGTCTGGATTGTAGATGGCAAATATATTCGTCAAAACATAGATGAGGAATTCACCAATTTTGGGCAGCATTATAGATTTCGGTTTATACCCAAACATGAATTCTGGATTGACCAGGAGCATGGAGCCGGCGAACAGCAGTTCTTTATTGATCATCTTTTGGTGGAATACAGGCTGATGTCCGAGGGAGTCCCTTATGATAAAGCTCTGGTCAAAGCCGATGAAGTGGAAGAAAGAGAAAGAAGAAAGGCTGAATTGATCAGGCGAGTAGAATCTCTAAAAAGGAAAGGTGTTATTGAAGAAATTCATGAGAAACTGATAAAGAAATACAGCGGGCGGATTAAGGTCTGGATAGTTAAAGGGGAACTGGTTAGAAGCCTCTTTTTTATTGATTTTACTGAGGGGGGACACGATAAAGTTTATCATTTTATACCAGAAAATGAAGTCTGGCTGGACGACGACTTAAGCCGCCGAGAAATGAAATTCGTTCTTCTCCATGAACTTCATGAGAGGCACTTGATGGAGCTCGGGTGGCCCTATTATAAGGCTCATCGCTCAGCCAGCAAAATTGAATATCATTGCCGCCACCATCCTGATGAGCTGGAAGAGAATTTGCTGGCCGAAAAAATAAAAAATGGTTGAAAATAATCAGGTAAATATGTTTGGGCACAGGCTTAGGTAATTTTGGCTTTGCCCTTCTTCTGGAAGATTTAAAGCTAACCCCTGGCCCTAAAAAAACATATCTAATAGATTTTAGAGGGAATCGTAAATCTCGGGTCGGCGATCTTTAAGAAAATATTTACTGGCTGGGCAGTCTTTAATCTGTTTTAAATTTATTTCAGCTACCAGCAGCTCTTCCTCATTTTTTCTGGCCTGAGCCACAACTCTTCCGAAGGGATCGGTGATAAAAGAACCGCCTTCAAATTCAACTACGTTTTCCTTTCCTACTCTATTAGCCAGGGCGCAGAAATAGCCGTTCTGAAAAGAAGCAACCTGCAGTTCAGCCTCGAAGATTCCACCAGGCCATTCTCCCCTTGCCCCTGCCTGGGGAATAACTACCAGTTCAGCCCCTTTTAAAGCCAGTGCCCGCATATATTCCGGGAAATGTCGATCATAGCAGATGGCTACACCTATTCTGCAAAAAGATGTATCAAAAACGCCGGCTCCTAAGTTTCCGGGATGATAATAGCCTTTTTCATGGAAGTGAGGTGCTTCCAGCACATGCACCATTCTATTTACCCCGAGCAAACAGCCATCGCTGTTTATAACCGGTGAAGAGTCGTATGTTTTGCCATTATTTATCTCCAGCAGGTTAAATATAACTACTACCTTCAGTTCTGCTGCTTTTTTGATGATTAGGTCTGTTGTTGGACCAGGAACTGATTCGGCCCAGCTCTCAAAACCAGGTTTAGGAGGATACTCGGGAAGGAAAGGGGAAAAAGAGAGCTCAGGGAAAATGACCACCTGAGCCCCCTTTTCCGAGGCTTCCTCTAATTTTCTCAACCCTTTTTTTAGATTTTCTTCCCGATTATAAGTGCTGGATAGTTGAACCAGGGCGATTTTTATCTTTTTTCCGTTCATAGGTTTAAAATACTGCTTTTAGCCGGCCTTTTCAACGGGTAGCTTCTATCGTCCAGGCTTTCAGAAAATGGCAGTATATAAGACAATTTTGCAGGCAACTAAACCAGCTGCACAGTTATTCAGGGCCGAGGTGGTTTTTAGAACGCTATCATCGGCTTGGAAAACCTTAACCACACAGGCTTCGTAAAACAAGTCACATACATCTTTTTGGACACCGGCCTGAACTTTACTGGCTGGAGCAATAAAAGTTAAAACAGTTAAAACCAGTAGTAAAATTGTTATTGTTTTTGTTCTTTTTTTCATTATGACCTCCTTTGAACTTTTACTCAAGCAAATTCTATGCCAGCTAATCGGCTCCGATGGATAGAGTCTCCAGGTCTTTAATGGTAAAAATTTATGGACAACACACAGAAGTATGTCAAAAAAAATTTACCGTTTTTTTAAACAGCTTCGGGCAGAAGTTGGATCTTTTTGAATCGGGCAAATGTCTTTAACTCTCTACTCAGATCGCCATAGCAAGTAACTCGATGAAGTCCACCAGACCAATTTTGCCACAGTTGTTCTAAACTCCCGTCCACCTTTACTGCTATTTTTGTTCGACAGCCGCGGTCATCTTCCAACCTGACCGGTGTGTCCACGATATCGCCGGTAAAATAAAGCATCTGTTCGATTCCGACCATAATTGCCTGAGTAACTTTCTGACCGATTCGCATTTTTACCTGAGGAACGACACCTTCTTCTCGTTCCATAACTGTCCTTAATTTGTAAGGATGGCCTGGCCTGTTGGGCCCATCCATAAAGACTGTTCCCAGGCAATGGGCGAGGATAATGTAATTTTTACCTTCATCTATTGTTGGGTCACTGATAAATCCGGGCCTTCCCGATAAGCCCTGTAAAATTAGATAAGTAATAGCTGCTCGCAAATCAGATTCGCAAATGCCAGCCAGGCCCCGGCTGTTCAATCGAGAAAAACCCAAGCAGGGATAGGCGGGAAGTTTTATTGTCTTATCCCACATAGTCCCGTAACAATCTATAGCTATAGTAGTTGCTTCGTCTTCTTCCATAATTTTTTCTAAAGCCAGAGCCAGTCGGGCTGATTTTAGGACGTCTTCTTTGGTTGGTTCAATAACTCTTTCTGCCCCATTATACCAGAGCTCAGCCTCACGGCTGGCTTCTTCCAATTTGATGCTTTCATAGGCTCTCTGGACTCTTTTTAGATTTAGACGCCTAATTTCAGTGCCAAATTTTTCTTTTACTCTGGCGGCATATTCCTCAAAACTGGCTGTGGTCAGGTTAAGAATTTTAGCTTCTTGTAAATGATGTATGGCCCGGAACGGCCTTATGGCTCGAGCTAACTCATCGGGATCACTGGTCAGAAAACAATCAAATAAAGCCCCTTTTTCCTGCTTCATAAGTTCCCCGTAATTGGTCCATTCATGCCCCGAATAAGGAGCTGCAAAGAGCACCGTAGGCTTTTTCAAACTGAGGATAGCTTCAAGTATGGGGCTGATCCAGATGGTTAAATGGATGGCCAGGATGCCATCAGCCTCTTTAATTTTCTCAGCTTGCTTTAGAACATCCTCAGGTTTGCTGGCCAGAATATTAACCACAAAATCAACGTCAGCCAGTTCATCTTTCATCTGATTTAATTTACTTTCGTATAAACTGACCTCTTCCTGAAGGTTTAAAGAAGGTTTTGGCCAGTGGGGTCTGGGAAGTCCCATATATATTTTAGCTACTTTAAGCTTACTTCGACCACCAGGACTTACCAGCCCCTGAGCCAAGGAATAAGTCCAGTCTGGAGGCTTTTCCTGAATATTATTAGCTTTTTCTATAAGGTTTGGAGTTAAGGCCCAGGCGGCACTGGTTCCGGCTGAAATTTTTAAAAAGTCCCGGCGCTTAATTGTTTTCATTGAAATGCCTCCCTTACATACTTATCCTTATTTCCCAATCTAAATTAACATAGAAAAAAGCAACACTTCAACGATAAATTTTAAGTTGCGGAAATGAAGGCTCTGTTAGTTTTTAAATAGACTTCAGGGTTTTTCTTTTATTTTTCTTATTCCTGATATCATCTGACAGACTTTTTCCTTCAGGTCTTTGAGTTTCCAATCGTCAGCTTGAGCCAGGTCCCAGTGAACAGCGTTATTTCGGGTTTCCCACCAGCTGAGAATATCTTCTTTAACCTGGTCGTTGATGACCTTCTTTCGGGCCAACTCGTCCAGTTTTTCTGGCATTTTTGAAGGAGGATAATATTTATAGGTGCTCTGATTTTCCAGGAGAAGCTTGTTAATCAGGCATTCTAACTCTTTACCGGCCATAATACCGGCGATTTCCGGGTCGGTATCTAAGAAACATTCAGCCAGATCCAGGTAAATGGGATTGGCCTTTCTTATATCTCTAAGAGCATTTCTGGCGGAAATTTTTTTTACAGGATTAGGCTGATTCAAATAAGCTGTTATTATTTGATGATATTCAGGTTTTTTCCAGAGGTATTCCTCATTTAGTAAGGCAGCCAGGGTCCAGAGAGCCATATCAACATCGGCAATTCGATCGAAGCCATAAATTTCCTGAAGCTCAGTCAGATTATCAAGGTAAAAAAGGTATTTTTTAACAGGCGTTTCTGCTTTTATTGAGAGAAGATTTTCTACTGGAGCACTGTATAGGCCATAATGTTTTGGCCCTATGACTCTCAGTAAACAGGACATCACCTCAATATTCTTGAATATTTCAAAAAGTTTTTGAATTATTGCTTCATCTTTAGGACGAAGATTTTTAAAGGCCCATTTTATAGAATCAATTTCAGCAGGACTTAGTTCTGGCAGCTTCCACCAAGCAGGGAATAAATGGTCTTTCTGGATAATCTCCAGATGTCTAATTGAAAATTCTTCCTGGCCAAGATGTACTGGTTCCATTATTTTTTCCAGGCTATGGAAGTTGAGGGTTCCACCGTACCTTAAGATCCCGACATCGGCATAAAAGGGGAGAAGCTGCTTCAGATCAAAACTCGTCATTTACCCTCCTTTTAATAACGATATAAAACCAGCTCACCTGGATAAAATACTTTTTTATTTTAAACAAAATTTAAAAAGCAGACAATAATTTATTTTGATTGGCAGTAAATTCGGTTGAAAAAGATTAAGGTAATTTTCTCCTTTAAATTTGAAGGAAGACACGATTGATTAGAGCTGATCTGGATAGTTTTAAAGGTTATTAGAAGAAGGATGGAGGAATTTAAAAAAAGATGGAAATGGAATGAAGGCCAGATTGAAAATTAGCGAAAAAGATTAATTCGAGAAGCTATTTTAATCGTTAAATATGGGCTGCTTCTGACAGGAAAGAAATAAGGCTTCCAGGTCAGAATGGCCTGAGAGCTGCAAATTTTTCATATTATCTTCGAGAAGAATTTTGCCTTTTTTTATAATTACTACTTCATCGACAATTTTTTCCAGTTCGGAAATAAGGTGAGAACTGAGGAAAATGGTCTTACCCTCCTTTTTTAAATCAAGAAAAAGGTCTCGCACCATTTTAATAGAAACTGGATCAAGGCCGGAAAAAGGCTCGTCAACGATTAAAAGCTCAGGTGATATGATTAGATTTTGTAAATAGGACATCTTTTTCTGATTCCCCATAGAATAAGTCTGGGCTTTTCTTCCCAGCAGGGCAGGGTCAAAAGAAATTCTGTTGCTTTTTTCCTCAACTAACCTCTCGAGCTTTGAGCCATTAACTCCGAAAAGTTTAGCTGTGAGCTCCAGGATTTCTTTTCCTTTCAGCCAGGAGAAAAAAAGAGGCCGGTCAGGTACATAACCAATTCGGGAACAATTCATTTCTATCTGCCCGGAATCAGGTTTCAAAAAGCCCATCATAATCCTGATGGTCGTGGTTTTACCCGCACCATTTTCACCAAGAAAGCCAGTAATCATTCCTTTTTTAATAGAAAAGCTGGCTCCTCTCAGGGCTTTTACTTCCCCATAATTTTTAGAAAGGTTAGTTAATCTCACCTGAATTTCGTTCATTGCTTTTTTAACTCCAGATTTCTGATTTGCCGCCACTGCCAGAAAAGAAAAATGCTGGCGGCCAGAGCAGCCAGGTAAAGATAATTTAAAAAATTTCTAACAACCAGGACATTGGGAATGACTAGAACAAATAGCCCGAATTTTAATTTAGCTAAAAGGCCCGGGAATTGTCCTTTCTCCAAATAGGAAATAAAGCCAGCTCTCTCCTGCAACGAAAAAAATAAGGAGATAACGCCCATAACCTGAGCAATAATAATAATCATTACATTGGAACCGCCGCGAAAATAGAAACTCAACCACCCGCTTAGCCCAAGATAATAAATTCCTACTACCAGACTACCAAAAAATTGGAACAGGAAAAGAGGCTGGAAAATTCCATGAATTAAAGCGGCTATGGTTAAAAGGAGAAAAATTGAAGAGGAAAAGAAAAAGGCTAAAATGAAAAGAATCAGGTTTTTTTGAAAGAGATAATTCCGGTACTCACCCCGGGAGAATATAACGTTCTCCAGAACGCCGCTCTCAATTTCGTCCTTTATCATATCACTGGAAATTAAGAGGAAGAAATAGGGAGAAAGAAACAAGAAAAAGCGAATGGCTGTTGATAGGGAATCTGCCAGTAAAACATATAAGACGATTAGCAGTGGTACCAGATTTAGAAAATATAAGTTCTTAGACCTTAATATCTTTTTTTGGATTAGAAAGAAGTTAGTTTGGAAACGAGATTCAGTAGACATTTTTTGGCTTTATCCCTCCTGGTTTGATAGTCAAGAAGATAATCATCAAAATAAACTGGCTGATGATTATAAAGAATGACTCGGAATGGTTCCAGCTTTACTTTATATTGACGGAAAAGCTTCTTATCTTTATCGTGAATTATGGGGTAGGTAAAGGAATATCTGAAGATAAATTCTTTTATGTCTTCCTTCTCATCGGCTGAAACTCCGATTAGCACTACGGGCAAACTTAGCTTTTCAATAAATTCCTTCATTTCAAACAATTCCTCCCAGCAGACATGGCAGGCTAAAGAAAAGAAGACCAGGAGAACAGGCTGATTCGGGTTGACCGCAATTTCCTCCAGGGAAGAATAAATCGGAGTTATAGCCCTCTGGGTAGAAAATGCGTCTTGCGAGAAGGAAACAAGGAATGGGCATGGCGAGGGAAAAATTAACTGGCCGCTGCTGGCTAAGAAAATTAAAGTTGCTATTATTATTAATTTTCTTTTTAATTTTTTCATTTATCCTCCAGCTGATAAAGATGGAGCTCATCTTCAGTGTCAATGGTGTAAATAAATTTTTTATTAACAGTTAGCAGTCTGAGTGCCTGCGGGAATTTGATAATTTCAGATATCTGGCCCTGGTCGTTTAGCACCATAACTTCATTTCCCGGTTCCACATCTCCTTCAGGGGAATAGGCCGGAGCAATAAGGTAAAATCTATTGTCAATCAAGGCACAGTTCCAAACAACAGTAGTGAGCTGCTTTTTTCCATCTTTTAAAGGCAGATTAACTGATTTACTCGGGTAGCGTTCATCAAGAATGATTTTACTGATCATTTGCCCCTGACTGTCTATTTTTTGAATGTATTTATTTTGATATTTCCAAATTAGATAAGCATTGCCCAGTTTATCTTTTTTTAACAGGATCTCATTAATTAGCGTATAGAAAACCAGATCCTTGGAAGGAATAGGATCAATCGCCTGCCATTGCAATTCGCCTTTAGAGTTAAAGCAGAAAAGAAGCTTTTCAGATACAAGGGGGGAAGAAACGCGATTAGTAACCAGAATCTTTTCCTTATCCAGGACAGCCACATAAACTGGGTGAAAAGGAGTTTTAAAGCCACCAAGGTAATTGCCCTTACGGTCGAATATTTTAATCATATTGTTAAAAGAGTCTGCAGCATAAACTTGATCTTCAAAAATATCCAGCCCGATTAAGCCATCAAATTCGGCCGGTCCTTTGCCTTTTTTGCCAATACTCCTTTTTGGCTTGCCATCCGGACTGTATACCTGAATCCGATAATCTCCAGATTCGGCAATAAATAATTCCTGTCGATCAAAAAGTAAAGATAAGGGTTTAAAGAAAAATGGTCGCCCGTCAGGATTTTTTAAGGAGATTTCTTTTACCTGACGAATGGGAATCTGAGAGGCGACCAGGGCAGTCGTTAAAAGAAAGAGGTAAAAAATCATAACAGCTGCTGTCTTATATTTGTTCATTAAGACCTCCTTTTGGCCAATATTGGGAAAAGGGAGTCCCGGCCACAAAGGCCAGGACCCCCGGTTTCCTCAAGTAGCTTTCATTAAGCAATTGCCGAGAGCAATGTCACAGAGCGTTAAAGCCAGGGTTGTTCTGATTACTCCGTAATCAGAGGCCAGAGCTCGGGCCTTGCATCTTTCCCAGTTGTTCCAGCAAGAATCAGCCGGGTTGGTCTGCGAAGCTGCCGGGATAAAAAGAAAAGCTGAAAGAATAAAAAGGGTGGAGAGTGTTAAAGCAACGGCTTTTTTCATTTTAACCTCCTTTCAGCCTTTCTTTGAGCAAGAAGTATGCCAGCTAAGCGTGGTTTGCCGGGCGTCTGAAAAACTGGACTGGCTATATACATCAATAATAATGACTGAAAAAAGGGAATATTTTTCTCACTCGCAGAAAAAAATAAGAAAATAGAAGAATTTTTTCTAATTATAGGAGAGAAGGGGTAAAAGTAGAATTAATCAAAAATTTTATTTTAAAAAAGCACAGAAATGCTTTTGTTTTTGTCCAAGAAACTATTACCAGGTCAAGTTTTATTGACGCCTGGCTAAATGGTTGACAAATAAATTTTACCTTCTGAGATTTATCAAAATATAATTTCTTTTTAAGCTCGAATTCAGGACTTCTTTTTCTTGCGCCGGGGAAAATTCTAAATGCCTAAAAATTCACCTTAAGCTCTCGATCCAATTTATAAAAGGTTCGACCTTTGAGCTCAATCTTTTTGAATGCCTAAATTTTATCTTTTTTAAATCAGAAACTTGCCGTTTTTAGCAATGTATTTACCTTTGGCAATGATAGTAACTTTATCAATCAAAGCGTCATAATGGTGCTTGCTTTTGTTTTTCCCTATTCCGTAGGAATCGCCAATAGCAAAATGGACTGTACCGAATGCCTTTTCAGCTTCGAGCATATTCGGACAGATGCGAGCTCCTGGATTTGTTCCTATTCCAAATTCTCCGATCATAAAGCCGGTTTCATCTGAGCCAATATTTTTAATAATTTCTTCAATCCCTTTGCCTTTGTGGCCAACTAACCGGCCTTCCTTGAATTCCATTTCTCCATAGCCCAGCTTATCATCAATTAGGCTAATAACCAGTTTTCCACTAAAGGTTTCTTCCACCGGGCAAGTGTAACATTCGCCCGCAGGCAGGTTACCGTGTTTGCCTTTTTTGCTGATGTCGCCATTGTCATTTTGCCATTCTCTGCCTTTCACACTGAAGCTGATATTAGTTCCAGCCGGATTTTCAATGATAACTTTCTCTGCATCTTTAAGTGCTCTGATAACTTTTTTGGTAAATTCATTCATCTTAGCAAAATCGATGTTGACCAGCCTCTCCATCATATCAACCGTAATTCCGGGCATCATACAGATTCGGCTGAGTTTCATCCCCTGGCTGACCATAAAACCGCGGAAAGGTTTTTCTTCAATTCTGGCATCCAGCAGATAAGCGATGGCGTCGGCTTTTTCGGTCAGGAGCCTGAATAACTTAGTTGGCTCAGTTATTGGACGTAGAGTTTCAGTCATCAGATAGGTGGTAGTTTGAGCTCCAGCTTTTTTAGCATAAAAGGCCAGAGCTTCAGCTATTTCCATCTTCTGCCTGTCTGTGACCAGGAGGAAGCTTTCTTTTGGTTTAAGCTTCAATGATTGGAAAATAGCTTTTTCCGCTGCCTGATAAAGCTTATTTTGTTTCATTGTTTACTCCTTATTCTTAAATTATTTTTCTTTTTTGGACTCCCAGTAAACGAAGCCCATTAAAACTATAAAAACAATTAAGCTGATAATTTCACCATATTGATTGAACCAGCTGGTTGGAGCACCATCTACCCATTTACCATTTTGAAGCACCAGAGGAATTCCCAGGCTGACATAATGGTCCAGATTGGTTAATTTCAGTACTGCCAGGACGATTCCCATCAGGGCTCCGCCAGCGATAAAGCCGGAAGAAATAAGCGTACCACGATTATGCCTTTTTTCAGATAGCTCTTTATCTTTGGTTGAGGTTTTAACCAGATGCGAGAGGAAGCCACCGACCAGGAGGGGAGTGGTCAGGTGAAGGGGCAAATACATACCGAGAGCGAAAGCCAGCGGTGGAATCTGGGAAAGTTCAGCTACCACAGCTATTGCTGCCCCGATGCCGTAGAGCATCCAGGTCACCGGCTCTCTGGACATTAGCGACCTGATAACTGCTGCCATCAAATTTGCCTGAGGAGCAGCCAGAGCTCCACTCTGGAAGGAGAAAGCTTTATCCAGAATAAAAATAGCCACTCCTACTGTCAAGGCTGAGACCATAATTCCAGTGAATTTAAATCTTTCCTGATTGCGGGGAGTAGCTCCTATCCAGTACCCTATTTTCAGATCGGTGATAAAGCTTCCGGAGACTGAAAGAGCAGTGCAGACTACTGCGCCTATTAACAGAGCAACGGCCATACCTTCTTTGCCCGATAATCCAGCTCCAATGAGAATAACACTGGAAAGAATTATGGTTATAAGTGTCATCCCGGAAACCGGGTTTGTGCCCACTATGGCAATAGCATTGGCTGCCACCGTGGTAAATAAAAAGGAAAGCAGTAAGCAAATAATCACTCCGATCAGGGCAAACTTTATATTAGAAATCCAGAGAAAATAAAGGAAAAGAGCTATGGAAGTCAAAATTAAACCGGCAATGATAGTTGACATTTTAAGATCGCGATCGGTGCGTACACTCTGATGAACTCCTCCGGCCTGCTTTCCTTTCAGAATTTCTCGGAAGCCCAGGGAAAATGATCTGACCATAATAGGCATAGATTTAATTATGCCAATTACCCCGGCCATAAAAATTGCTCCTATGCCTATGTTGCGGACATAGGTGGAGAATATCTGGACCTCATTCATCTGAGTTATAGGGATTTTCCCCGGATAGATGGCTTCAGGGAAATGCTGGCCAAGAAACCAGATTACAGGGATAAAACCAAAATGTGAGAGCAGCCCGCCAGCCACGATGATGGCATTATAGCGAAGCCCGATGACGTATCCCAATCCTAAAAAGGCTGACAGGGCATCAATTTTTAAAACCATCCGACTTTTTTCTGCTAACCTATCCATAAAGGGAAGAAAGCGAAAGGTAATAACTTCATTCCACAATCTGACTCCAATGGCCAGAAATTCATATACACTGGCTACAATCACCCCCAGTATAAGAGGTTTAGCCTGGGCTCCGCCTCCTTCACCTGAAACCAGAATCTCGGTGGTTGCGGTAGCTTCGGGAAAGGGAAGCTTACCGTGCTGTTCAGCGCAAAAATAACGTCTGAGAGGAATTAAGAACAGAATTCCCAGGCAGCCTCCAAGGAAGGTTGATAGGAAAATCTTAAAAATATCAATAGGCAGGCCAATGATGAAAAGAGCGGGGATGGTAAAGATGGCTCCAGCTACCAGAGCTCCGGAAGCAGCTCCAATAGACTGGATAATAACATTTTCCAGGATAGTATTTTTCCTGGCATAAGTATAACCGATGCCTACCGCTAAAATAGCAATGGGAATAGCTGCTTCAGGAACAGTGCCAACTTTTAATCCAAGATAAGCCATAGAGAAGGTGAAGAAAAGTGACATAAAAAGGCCCCAGAGAATTGAACGGGTAGTGACCTCAGGGATGATTTTTTCCGCAGGAACCAGAGGGATATATTTTTCTCCAGGGGCTAACGGACGATAGGCTTCAGGCGGCAGAGATTGTTTGGGAGTCTCCATTTGCCCTCCTTGAAAAATTTTTTTAATTTTTATATAAAAGAGGGTTTTTCAGCTATTCCCCTATCCTTCCCAGGAGATCGTCGGTAGTCTTGGTAAAAAGATTGTAATTAATTTTTACTTTTAATTCCTGCTGGGCTTTTTGCAGATAACTGAACAAAAACATTTCCTGGGCCTGATTAAGAGCTTTGTCCATTTCTTCGGCTTTAACTTTATCAAAATCCGCTCTGGAGACTTCCTTTCTTTCTAAAACCCTGACCACAGCATAACCATCACTTACCTCGAAGGGCTCGCTGGGCTGGTTTAAAGGTAAACTAAATATCAACTGGTCAATTTTGGTAGTATCGCCAATCAAACTGAGATATTCCCCCCTTTTATGGTTTTCAGCTCTTTTATATTCCAGGTTGTTATTTTTAGCCAATTCTTCCCAGTTGTTGGCCTGAGATAATTTGAGCGAGGTCAATTTCTCCCTGGTCAGCTCTTTTTTCTTTTCATTAATTATGTCCTCTTCAACCTGATTTTTTACTTCTTCCAGACTGGCTTGATGCTCGGGTTCAATTTTTGTCAGCTGGACTAATGCCACTCCTTCATAGGTGAATATGGGAGAAGAAATCTCTTTATCTTTTAGTTCAAATAAAGTCTGACTTAGAGCGCCAGAAGAATCAACTCCAGACAGAGGATCGCCATTCTTGAGTAACCCGGTGTCCAGAACAGTCATTCCCTCTCTTTTGGCTGCTTGCTCCAGGCTTCCAGCCTTTCTGGCAATTTTGGCCAGATTTTCCATTCTATCCGAGCCTTTGTTCCGGGCTTTCTGCTCCAGTAGGGCGTTCTGGATAACTGCTTTAACTTCGGCCAGGGACCTGGTTATTTCTGGCATTTTTTCAGTGACCTTAAAGATAGCAGCTCCATTTCCTGTATCAATAACCTCTGAAATTTGACCAGTTTCCAGCTTGTTGATAGCTTGAATTTCGGGGGCAGATAGGCTCTGCCAATCGCTGTATCCCCAATCGCCGCCATTTTTAGCTTTATCATCTTTGGAATAGGTTTTGGCCAGATGGCTAAAATCTTCTCCTGAATTCAATTTATTTTTTAAGCTCTGAGCCTGATCCATGACCTGCTTTTTGTCAGCTTCAGTATAGGGCAAGAAAATCCGGCTGACTTTAATCTTAGCTGGCTCTTTAAACTGATTGATGTTGTCTTTATAGTATTTTTCAATCTCTGAATCTGAAACAGCAATTTCCTTTTTTAAACTGTCAGTTTTGAGAAAAACATATTTCCCCTCACGCTTTTCTGGCACCCGATATTGGGCTTTATTTTTCTCAAAATAACTTTTTATTTCTTCTTCTGTGGGTTTGAAATTTAGCTGAACTTTTTCTATGGGAGCGACCAGATATTCGATTTTGGCTGTATCATTTTGATTTTTATAATTTTCCCAGACTTCTTCTTCGCTTACCACTACGCCAGCTGTTAGCAAACGAGTTACTTTATTGAGAATAATTTCTTGGCGTAGACTATCTTCAAATTTCTGAACGGGAATGTGATTCCAGTCAAGAATTTGTTTATATTCTTTGAAACCTACGAATTTTCCGTCTCTCTGAAATACAGGATAAGAAATAATTTTTTCCTGAAGTTCTTGGTCAGAGGCCTTAATTCCCATCTTATGGGCAATTTCCAGGAGCATGTTTTGCTGAATTAATTGTTCCAGAATTTGCTGGGGAAGATTAATTTGCTTGATGAGATTGGTGTTGAGATCAGGATATTGCTTTTTCAATGCTTCAATTCTTTGCCGCAAAATCTGAAAATATTCATCGGCTGTAATTCTCTGGCTGTTGATTTGAACCAGGGTATTGGCTCGATTGGCTTCGCCCAGGCGTCCGGCACCGCCCCAGACGGCAAAAATAGCAATAACAAAGGTAGCGATTACTATCCAGAGAACTGGAGTCAGTGTTTTGACATTTTTGCGCATTGTTTTAAGCATGGCTCATTTCTCCTGTTTCTGTTCTTCCTTGAGGAAGTAGGGCCTTAGCCGATTATAGGTTGTTTTGAGATCCTCGCAGAAAATTTTAGTTTCCCCGAGAATGGGCATAAAGTTGGCGTCTCCTGTCCAGCGGGGGACAACGTGCAGATGGTAATGACCGGCTACCCCGGCTCCGGCACTGTGACCAAGATTCATCCCTAAATTAAATCCATGGGGCTGGTAGCACTTTTTTAAAATTCTCAAGGACACTTGAGCCAGTTCAGCTGCTTCTGCCACCATTTCCCTGGGGGCTCGCTCAAAATCTTTCAGGTGCCGGTAGGGAGCTATCATTAAATGACCGGTGGTGTAAGGATAGCGGTTAAGAATGATAAAGTTGTATTTGCCTCGATAAATAATGAATGTTTCCTCATCATTCTTTTTTTTCAAAGCTTCACAAAAAATACAGCCTTTCATCTTCAGTGCCTTTTGCACGTAGGTCTGTCTCCAGGGAGCAGTACAGTATTTCATTTGGACTGATTGAGCATCTCTTTCAGAAGCTTTGAGGGCTTGAAGTACAAAACTTTCTTGGGGGGAACGCTGACCACCTGTCCAGTTCTGGGGTTTCTTCCAGACCGAGGAGCCCGCTGACGGAAGCGAAAACTACCAAACCCCCGAATTTCAATTTCTTCCCCTTTGAAAATGGCTTCCTTAATTGCTTCAAAGAATAGATTAACTCCCAGCTCAGCTTCTTGCTTGGAAATATTCAGTTCTCTGGAAACAATCTCGACCAGGTCAGCTTTAATCATTATTCGCCCTCCTTTTTGCTGGTATCCTTGGCAGATAAATTTTTAAATTGTTCTTTTAATAAATCCCCCAGAGTTAATCGGTCGCTCTGGCCTTCGAGATATCTCTGGAATTCTTTCTTCTGCAGGTCAGCCTGGGCCTGACGAAAACTCAAGGAGATTTTTCGGTTGGCCGGGTTCATTTTAATAATTTTGGCCAGCCTTTCTTCTCCGATTTTAAATACTTCAGCCGGGTTTTCAATTCTATTTTCATCCAGCTCAGAATTAAAAATTACCCCCTCAATGCCTGGCATAACCTCCACGAAAATTCCAAAGTCAACAATACGGGCGATCTTGACTTTAAGCACATCACCAACTTTTTGGCGGTGGAAAAAGTCTTCCCAGATATCTCCTTGGAGCTGCTTTAAACCCAGAGAAATCTTCTGTTTTTCCAGATCAATATTGAGCAAAACAACTTCCACTTCCTGCCCCACTTTAAGTTTTTCTGATGGGTGCTTAATTTTTTCCCAGCTGATATCTGAAATATGAATCAGCCCTTCAATATCTTTATCTACCTGAACGAAAGCTCCAAAATCAGTCAGGTTGGTCACCTTACCCTTGAGCCTGGTGCCAACATTATATTTCTGAGCGAAAAGCTCCAGGGGATGAGGAGTGGCCTGCTTCAAGCCCAGAGAAATACGATGGTTCTCTGGATTAACCTCCAGTACTTGGACAGTAACTTCCTGACCAACGCTGAGAACCTTCTTGGGATGAACCATTTTCTTTGACCAGCTCAAGTCAGAAATGTGAATTAAACCTTCTACCCCTTTTTCCAGCTCAACAAAAGCCCCAAAATCAGTCAGAGTAATTACTTTGCCTGTAACTTTTGTGCCCGGCTGATATTTCTGGGGAACGCTTAACCAGGGATCAGGAGTTAGCTGTTTATAACCGAGAGAAATTCTTTCCTCATTTTCATTAAAGTCCAGCACGACCACTTCTACTTCCTGGCCCACCTGGAATAGCTCGGAAGGATGATTGATTTTACCCCAGCTCATATCGGATATATGCAGAAGCCCTTCCACCCCACCCAAATCGATAAAAGCGCCGAAATTGGTCAAAGATTTAACCGTGCCCTTAATTTTTTCGCCTTTCACCAGCCGGCTGAAGACTCTTCTTTTCCTTTTTTCTCGTTCATCCTGAAGAAGTAATTTTCGAGAAAGGATGACTTCTTCTTCCTTGCGGTTAAATTTCATTATTTTAAATTTGAGACTCTGACCAACGAGGGAATTGGGATCTTTTACTGGCCTTAAATCAGCGTGGGCTTCCGGTAGAAAGGCTTCCAGTCCCACGTCTACCATATACCCATTTTTAACTCTGGATGTTATTGTTCCGGTGACCCAGTTATTGGAATGATAAGCTTTTTCCAGATAGTCAAGTGCCCGAAGAATATCTGCTTTTCTTTTAGATAGAATAAAATAGCCATCCTGAGGCCTGGTTTTTTCCAGAACGGCCTGTATTATTGTTCCTGTTTTAATTTCATCAAACTCTTTTGGATTGGGAAAATCGCTGACGGGAATGGCTCCCTCTGTTTTGAACCCGATGTCCAATAACAGGTAATCCGGGGTCTTTTTGACTACGCGTCCTTTGATTATGGCGCCAGCTTCAATTTCTTGATCAGCCAGATGATACTGGTCAAGAAGACGCTCATAATCTTCAGCTGTGAGCTGGTCATCGTTTTTGGGATTGGTTTTGGTATCAGTCATGGGTCACCTTCTCCTGTCGTGAATTCAGTTGGTAGCTATTATTGATAGCCTTAATAGTATTTTTTATAGTTTCAGGAGGAGTTGAAGCTCCACCTGAAAGTCCAAGGGTGGTTACATTTTGGAGCATTTCCGGAGTGATTTCTTCTGGTGATTCAATGAAATAGGTTCTCGGTAATAACCTTTTTGAAATTTGATAAAGCTTATTAGTATTAGAGCTGTTCCTTCCTCCGATAATAATTAATGCTTCAACCTGCCGGGCCAGCTCAGTGGTGGCTTCCTGCCTGATGCGGGTTGATTCACAGATAGTGTTGTAAACCCGCAGCTCACTGGTTTTTTCCACCAGGGCCGCAACTACCCGACTGAAAAGCTGTCCATCTTGAGTGGATTGAGCCAGGACCATCCTTTTTTTCCGGAAGGGCAGCGCTTTTGCCTGATCTTCATTTTCTACCACTACAGCTTTTTTCCGGCTGTAGCCCAGTAATCCCTGGATTTCAGGATGTTTCGAATTGCCAACAATCACGATTTCACCAGGCTCCCGGCTCAGCTTTTCTACTGTTTGTTGAATCTTTTTTACTATCGGACAGGTGGCATCCACCAGCTTGACTTTTTTTCTTTTTAAATTCCTGTAGACACTGGGTGAAATGCCGTGGCTTCTTATGATAACTGTATCACCGGCTTTGAGTTGAGAAAAGGAGCTAGCCACCTTTATCCCCCGACGTTCGAGGTCAGCAATGACTTCGGGATTGTGAATTAGTTCTCCCCAGGTATAAATTTCAGGCTCATTCCTTTTGGCAGTTTCCTGGGCCAGCCTCAAAGCTCTTTTCACTCCATAACAAAATCCGCTATTTTTAGCGACAACGATTTTCATTAATTATCTTACGTCCGAAGAATAGCTTTTTATACTATAGAAGTCAAAACTCTTTGTCAACTCTAAGTATAGGAAATTTCTTTATTTAGAGTTAAGATAGCAACTGCTTTTCTTCCTCCAGAATTTTAGCAATTTCTTCTTCCTTAGGCAAATCATCCAGACTGTTCAGACCGAAGTATTGAAGGAATTTATCAGTCGTGCGATAAATCAAGGGATTGCCCGGAGCTTTTTTCCGGCCAACAATTTTGATCAATTTTTTTTGCAGCAAAGTTTTTAACGAATAAGTAGAATCAACGCCACGAATAGCCGATATTTCGGCCTGGGTGATAGGCTGATGATAGGCGATAATGCTAAGGGTTTCCAGGGCGGCTGAAGAAAGCTTGGCTTTCTTTTCAATTTGCAATAAACGCCGAACCCATTGGTCATGCTCCGGTTTGGTAACAAAAGTATAGCCACCAGCAGATTGAATAAGCTGAATTCCCCGACTGCTGGCGGCGTAGTCCTCCTGCAGTGCTTCAAGAGCAGAGCTTAATTCCTCCTCCGGGACTTCGCCCAGAACCTCTTTCATTTTATCCGGGGTCAAAGGTTCCTGAGAAATAAAAATCAGAACTTCTAAGATAGCTTTAAGTTGTTCATTCATGGCTCTGCCCGTAAAATTGATGATGATGGCGGTCTTTCCTTAACCAGACTCTTATGGTCTGGAAAAGTTGTTCTTGAATAGCTACAATAATGTGATTTTTTACCAATTCCAGAAGGCAGAAAAAAGAAACCAGAGATTCTTCCAGAGTTTCCTGGCTGGAAAAATATTCCAAAAAGTCCATCGATCCGTTTTTTTCTAAATAATCAATAATTTCCTTGATCTTTTCTTCTGCCGAGACGTCTTTGCCCTTAATCACCCGGAAATTTTCTCTTTCTTTTCTTTTCATAATTAAAAAGAAGTTTTCTGCTAAGTCAAACAGATCAACTTCTAATAAATCCAGCTCCTCTGATTTGGCTATAGGTGGCCGGAAGGTTCTCCTCCAGCACTGAAGTTGAGTTTCTTCTTTTTCCCGGAGCAAATTACAGGCAACTTTAATCTTTTGATATTCCAGGAGCTGGTCAACCAGAATCTTACGAGGGTCATCTTCTTGAGCCACTTCTTGTTCTCTGGGGAGAAGCATCTGCGATTTAATGTAAATTAGCAGGGCAGCGATAAAAAGAAATTCAGCTTCTCGGTCGAGATTGATCTGATCTTTTTTTTCTAAATATTCCAGATAATCCCTGGTAATGACAGCAATGGGTATATCGTGGATGTCAATTTTTTTCTTACGAATTAAAAAAAGCAATAGGTCAAGAGGACCTTCAAAAATTTCCAATTTTACCTGATAGCCCTCTTCGCCAGAGAGCGAACTGATTTGGTTTTGAGATTGAAAATCTTGAATTTCCTGGTCCATCAACTTTTCCCTGAGACTTTATCCCTGTTAGGGAAGACCAGACCCAGAACCTGCCGCACCTCTGCCATTGTTTTCTGAGCTACCTCTCTGGCTCTATCATTGCCGGCAGCAAAAATATCCCAGACCAGGTCCGGGTGTTTCTGATAATAATTTCTTTTTTCCCTGAAATCGGCAAACTCTTCCACCAAAGCCTCTATAACTACTTTTTTGCACTCCAGACACCCGATGGCTGCTGAGCGACAACCTTCTGCCAGTTCTTCTCTTTTGCTCTCGGGAACAAAGGCTTTATGAAGAGTAAAAACCGGGCAGTCTTCTGGTTCCCCGGGATCGGAACGTCTCTTTCTTCTTGTATCTGTAACCATTGGCAATATTTTTTTCTTTATGGTTTCAGGTGAATCTTTGAGATATATAGCATTGCCATAAGACTTACTCATCTTCCGTCCGTCGGTCCCGGCCAGCTTGGGTACTTCGGTCAACAAAATTTGGGGTTCGGGAAAAGTATCCCCATAGAAGCGGTTAAAGCGGCGGACGATTTCTCTGGCTAACTCCACATGAAAAGCCTGGTCTTCACCTACCGGAACCAGGTCAGCTTTGTAAATAATAATATCAGCGGTCTGAAGAAGGGGATAACCCAGGAAACCATAGGTGTTGAGTTCCTTATCTTGAAGCTCCTGCTGCTGTTCTTTAAAAGTTGGTACTCTCTCCAGCCAGGGAAGCGGGGTTATCATTGATAGAAGAAGATGAAGTTCGGCATGCTCCTTAACTTCGGATTGAATGAACAAAACCGATTTTTCCGGGTCAAGACCGGAAGCTAACCAGTCGAGCGCAACTTCAAAAGTGTATTCCTTAATTACTTTAGGGTTTTGATATTCAGAACTTAAAGCATGCCAGGGCACGATGGTATAAAAGCAGCGATGAATGTCCTGGAGCTTGATCCAGTTTCTAAGAGCTCCAACGTAATTCCCCAAATGAAGAGCCCCTGTGGGGCGCATACCACTCAAAACAGTTTTTTTAGCCATAGGTCTCATCTTTCTTTTGCTCAATAGAAAATCAAACCCAGAATCAAATATTGTATTGGTCTGATAATTAAGTCAAGAAAACCCACAGAAATAAGGATGATAACTATAAAAAACCCAAACGGCCGCAATCTCGCATATTGATCAGCTAATCGGTCGGGAAGTATCCCTTCCAGAATGCCGCTACCATCGAGGGGATACATCGGGATCATGTTGAAAACGACCAGATAAGTATTAATTAGAACCATATAAAAAAGGATTATGACTATCCCTTGAAGGGGTTGAAGACCGGGTGGAAGGCCGCCACGAGAAGTCAAAAAGTTGTAAAGGGCAGCAGTGGTAACAGGACTTAGGAGCTTAAGGAAAATAATAATTAGAAGAGAGACCAGGGCGGCCAGGATATTAGCTGCTGGTCCGGCTAAAGAAATCCAGAATCCGTCCCGACGAGGATTTCTTAAAAAGTGAGGATTAACCGGGACAGGTTTAGCCCAGCCGAAAACCGGGGCTTTGAACAAGGCTAAAAGCAAGGGTAAGATAATAGTTCCAAAAAGATCAATATGGGCCAGGGGATTTAAGGTTACCCGTCCAGCAGCCATAGCAGTAGGGTCGCCAAGCTTATAAGCAGCCCAGCCATGCGATGCTTCATGAATGGTGATAGAAAAGAGCAATATAAAAAGACTTATAATAGTAGTAATCATTGTTCTTAGTTTATTTTTATACCATAAGATAAGGGTTTAAGTCTATTCTTTCCTGATAAAAATAATTTCTGTAAAAAGCTTTTATTTAATAAAAAGGCCTGGCTCTTTTCAGAACCAAGCCTTATTTTTCTCAGATTTTTTTAAAATTTAAGATTTAGGTCAAGTCCCGGTATTTAGCTGTTTAGAATTTTTTCTACCTCTTCTTTATCCACATCCAGAATATAATTAATTCCGCTTATTCTGGCGGCGTCCTGAGTCAAAGCAGCGATATCATCTCGGGTAATATAGCTCAGGGAGAATTTTCTGGCCCCGGCCATTAGCTGTCTTAGCCCCTGATTCAAGCGCCGGAAATAAGTGTAAAGACCCATAGCTCCAGGCGGTAATTCATTAAATTTTTCTCCGAATCTTTTCTTTAATTCTGGAGCAGTGATGAAAATTTCTTCGATAGAATTGCCGAATCTTTCTACATAGACAGGTATCTGTCCGTCTTTAATCCGGCTGCCAATGGTTTTTCCTACCATAGCTGAAGCCAGAGGAGACCTGGCCATACCCACGGCTTTAACATAAGGAGCCCCCAGGGCTAAAACTTTGAAGATCTGATCTTCAAAAGTTATGCCGCCGCCAAAAACTATATCAGGCACATATTCACCCTTTTTGGCCAACTGGTCAGCATATTTATAGGTTAATGACCAGATTTCTACACCAGGAATTCCCCATTCATTCATCATTCTCCAGGGACTCATTCCGGTACCGCCGCCCGCTCCATCTACGGTCAGAACATCGATTTTTGCCTTAGAAGCGTATTTAACCGCCCTGGCTAAATCAGCGGGTCGATAGGCTCCGGTTTTAAGGAAAATGTATTTAGCTCCAGCTTTTCGCAATTCTTCCACTCTCTTTATAAAACTTTCTTCTTCCACCATTCCCAGACGGCTATGACGTTCAAATTCTTTGAAGCTGCCTTTTTCAAAGGCTTTAATGACTTCAGGGTCTTCAGGGTCAGGCAAAACAATATAACCTCTTCTTTTAAGTTCCTGAGCTTTTTTCAGCGATTTAATCTTCACTTCTCCGCCTATATCTTTTGCGCCCTGTCCCCACTTGAGCTCAACCGCCGTGACTCCTAATTTTTCTATTACATATTCCTGGACTCCAAGGCGGGTATCTTCTACATTAGCCTGAACTACGACAGTTCCGTAGCCATCATACCATTGCTGGAAGGTCCTCACCCTCATTTCCATGTCAGGCGAGCGGACGACCCGTCCATTTCTTATTTCGGCTTCTTCATCCATTCCACAGACATTTTCACCCACGGTAAGAATGGTTCCAGCAATAGCAGCTCCGACAGCCAGCCCCGCCCAGTTCTGTTTGGCTACATTGGTAGAGCCCATCCCGGAGATAATAAATGGGACTCGCAGCTTTATTCCTTTGTCCCGACCGACAGCTGTTTCAATCGAAACTTTTTCGAAAGTGGCCTTGTCACTATCAGCTTCCACTCCCCACGCACCGGCCGCTGTTCCCATTATGTTAAAATGAGATAAATCTACGGGATAATCTTTCTCAGCTGCTGCCGTTATTAGACCAAAAGGTTGCGGGTAAAGAACTTCTGTTCCCCGGTAAGCCGATTTTCCAATTTCACACATCCCGATGCAACCATCAACGCAGGTGACGCACATCCCACTGAAGGGGCTGATTGAACCTTCAGTTCTATTCTTGGTTAAAGTGGCTGCACTCCTGTTGATTTTTGTAAAGGTCATAGTAATACCTCCTTTTTTTCAATATTTAATTTTGAATTAAAATTTATTAAATTTAACATTTATTTTTTCTCCCGGACGCAGGTGCCACAGCGACCGGCGTCATACATCCAGCACTGAAGTTCATCGTAATAGTCAAGACAGGTTGGATCCATGGTCAGACAGGCATTGCAGATAGCGCTTTCTTCCAGAGGTCCCTGGCATCTGAGCTGGCAGGCCGGACAGATGTACATACACCCGCCACAAAGCCGGCATTCTTCGGAGCGAATATCAAATGGAGTGGAAATTTTTCGTTGATAACCACGGTTTTGAAAGCCGATGGCTTTGCCATCCATCTGTTCGGCGCACATTCTGACACATAAGCCGCAGAGGATGCATTCTTCATTGCGGATTTTAAATCTCATCCTGGTGACGCCAAATTTAGATGCCAGGTCCTGGATAGTTTTGGAATAAGGGGCGACTGAAAGCATTAGCTCAATCATCATCCGGCGAGCTTCTATTACTCGTTTGGTATCGGTATGAACTACAAGGCCTTCTTCGGCCGGATATGTACAGGAAGAAACTAACTTGGCTTTAGGCCCCTCTCCAATCTCCACCAAACAGAGGCGGCAGGCACCATAAGGAGTCAGTCCTTCGTGATGGCAGAGTGTGGGTATTTCCAGCCCGTAAAATTTTGCCGTGTCCAGAATGGTCCAGCCTTCCTCTGCCTTAACCTCTAAGCCATTCATTTTCATGGTAATCATGTTGTGACCTCTTTGATGATGGTTATGGCCTCATCGCGTTGAGCCTCAATGGCCTCAAAGCGACAGGCATCCAGGCAGGCACCGCACTTGATGCATTTATCGTAGAGAATGCTGTGGACGTCCTTTCTTGTCCCGGTAATGGCACCTGTGGGACAGGCTCGCTTGCAGGCCTCACAGCCAGTACATTTTTCGGGAATGACCACGTAGCGAATGAGGCTCTTGCAGACCCCTGCCGGACATCTTTTCTCGTAGATATGGGCTTCAAATTCATGCCGGAAATAGCGGAGAGCGGAAAGCACCGAGTTGCCGGCTGTCTGCCCGAGACCACACATGGAAGCTTCCTTGGTGGCCATGGCCAGCTCTTCCAGGAGTTCAAGGTCTCCCGGTTTACCCTTGCCTTCAGATATATCTTTTACTATTTCCCACATCCGCTGTGTTCCCTCGCGGCAGGAAATGCACTTGCCGCAGCTTTCATCGCGGAGGAAATTAAGAAAGTACAGAGCCACATCTACCATGCAGGTTTTCTCATCCATGACAATCATGCCGCCCGAGCCCATAATAGAGCCAGCCGCTGTCAATGATTCGTAGTCAATGGGCAGGTCAAGCATTGAGGCTGGCAGGCATCCACCAGAAGGGCCGCCGGTCTGAACTGCTTTAAAAGCTTTTCCGTCGGGTATGCCGCCACCAATGTCGTAAATTATCTCCCTGAGGGTAATGCCCATGGGCACTTCCACCAGGCCGGTGTTGTTAATCTTGCCCACCAGAGAAAATATCTTGGTACCTTTGCTACCGCTGGTGCCAATGCTGGAAAACCAATCAGCTCCATTTTTGATGATCAGGGGAATATTAGCCCAAGTTTCCACGTTGTTAATGCAGGTTGGCTTTCCCCACAGGCCCTTCTGGGCAGGGAAGGGCGGTCTCTGCCTCGGTTCTCCTACTTTTCCTTCAATGGAGGCAATCAAAGCTGTTTCTTCACCGCAGACGAAGGCGCCAGCTCCCTTGGTTATGTGCAGGTCAAAATTAATTCCGCTTTTGAGAATATTTTTGCCCAGGAGACCGGCCTTATAGAGATCATTAATGGCCATTGTCACATGGCGAACAGCCAGGGGATATTCATCTCGGACGTAAATGTAGCCATCGCTGGCGCCGATGGCCAGGGCTCCTATCATCATGCCCTCAATTACCCGGTAAGGATTGCCTTCCAGCACACTTCTGTCCATGTAGGCTCCCGGGTCACCTTCATCTCCGTTGCAGATAATATATTTAGGTTCGCCCGGGGAGCGACGGGTGGCCTCCCATTTTACCCCGGTGGGGAAACCAGCTCCACCCCGGCCGCGCAAGCCTGATTTTTTAACAGTCTGAATAATGTCTTCTGGCGCCAGTTCTTCCAGGGCTTTAAGGAATGACCGGAAACCGCCAATGGATAAATAATCATAGAGGCTGGTGGGATCGACAAATACATTGTCTCCGAGCACTAATCTTTTCTGTTTCTGATAAAAAGGAATTTCATTTTCATACCAGACCCTTCTCTTGGTGGTGGGGTCGCGGTAAAGGTATTTCTCCACCACCCGGCCGTCCCTGATGGTTTCTTCTACAATTGTGGGTATATCAGCCGGAGTTAGTTTTTGATAGAAAATTCTATCCGGATAGATGATGATGTTAGGTTCAGCCTCACAGAAACCGTGGCAGCCAGTTATTCGCAGGACAACCTGGTCTTTAAGGCCAAAGGCTTTAAGAGATTTATTCAAAGCCTTGATGACCTCAAGAGCCCCACGGGCCTGGCCGCAGGTACCGGCCGAAACAGTAATAACTTTCCTTTTTTCTTGCTGGCGGTTAAGTTCCTGTTCTTCAATTAATTTTTTTAACTCATCAATTGTCTTAATTTTTTTTATTCTTTTCATGGCTGTTCTCGCTTGAGATATTTTTTAAGAATATCGGGAACTTTTCTGATGCTGGTATGAGCATGATAATTACCGTCTATCACCACCACCGGGCCGATAGCACAGCAGCCAAGGCAGGCAACACTTTCTAATGACCATTCTCCATCTGCAGAAGTTTCTCCCTTTTTTATTTGGAGCTGGCGCTCAAATTCTTCCAGTATTTTGGGCGCACCGCGAACATGACAGGCAGTCCCCATGCAAACCGTGGCTACATGCCGTCCTCTGGGTTTCAGGCTAAAAGCCCGATAAAAGGTGGCTACGGAGATTATGTCGATCAGCGGAATTTTAAGCAGCCTGGAAACGGCTTTCAGGGCTTCAGCGGGAAGATAATGGTAAATGGCCTGAATGTCCTGAAGAATGGCAATCAGCTTGCTTTTGTTACCTCCGTAGCGATCGACAATTTCCTGGACTGGATCCAGGTTAACAGTTTGATTGGTAATCAAAGCAGGCCTCCCTTTTTGTATAATTATGATTATAAAAGCCCTTCTGAGTAAAATTGGCGGGTATAAATATAGACTTAGGAAGCATCTGGGGAAAGAAAAGACGCAAGGCCTCTTTCCCCCAGAAAATAAAGGTCCGAGCAGCGAGGAAATTTAAAATGTATAACTCCTTCTTAAGCTATAGACCTTATAATAAGATTAATTTTATATAAAAATAGAAAAGCGCTTGTCAAGAAAAATTTTCGGAGCTTTTTCCAGAAATTTTTTAGACTCAGGATATCAATTAAAGCATGGGCAGATATCTTTTAATTTCGTAAGGACTCACCTGTTTATCATATTCGTCGGGTACATTTTTCCAATAATCATCAATTTCCTGGTGCTTATTAGCCATAAATTTTTCAAAGATATGTTCACCTAAGGTCTCTTTGACCAGAGAACTTTTTTCAGTAAGCCTGATGGCTTCCTGAAGATTGCGGGGAAGAACTTGAATCCCCCTTTTCTTCTGTCGGCTGGAGCTCATATGATAGATATTTTCTTCTACAGGCTCTGGTAATTCGAGCTTATTTTTTATTCCATCCAATCCGGCCGAAAGCATTGTGGCCAGAGCCAGATAAATGTTACAGCCAGGATCTGGCGAACGGAGCTCAATTCGGGTAGCTTGCTCCTTTCCAGGTTGATATTCGGGAACACGGATATAGGCTGAACGGTTTTTCTGACCCCAGGCAATATAAACCGGAGCCTCATAACCTTCAATTAGTCTTTTGTAAGAATTTATCCATTGGCTAAAAACAGAGCAGATTTCCCGGGCGTGATGAATGATTCCAGCCATATAATGCCTGGCCTCAGAAGAAAGATGATAGGCGGCGTCTTTCTCAAAAAAGGCATTATGGCCATTTTTCCATAACGATTGATGGACATGCATGCCGCTCCCATTTTGACCGTTTATTGGTTTGGGCATAAAAGTGGCGTAAAGATTATGCATTCTGGCCACCTTTTTGGCCATATAACGGAAAAGCATAACGATATCCGCCATCTCCAGAGCGCTCTTATACCTTAAATCTATCTCATGCTGACTATGGGCAACCTCATGATGGTCATATTCAGACTCAATGCCCATTTTCTTTAGAAGAAGCTGAATCTCTTTACGTATTTCACCATATTTTCCGGCAAAAAAATAACCGCCAGAATCAGTAGGGACCGGGGTCTGGTCATCAGGGAAAATGAAAAATTCCATTTCTGGACCGCATTTAAAATCTTCAAAACCAAATTCATTTCGGGCTTTTTCCAGCGCCCTTTTCAAAGCCCAGCGGCTGTCACCAGCATAATGTTTTCCATCCGGAGTATAAATATCGCCGAACATTATTGCTTCCCGCCAGGAAATGTTTTCTTCAAATCCATAATATGTCCAGGGAAAAACTCTGAAGGTAGCTGGTTCTGGAATAATAATCAAATCACTTTCTTCAATTCGGACAAATCCTTCAATTGAAGAACCATCAAATCCTTTTCCCTCGGCCAGCGCCCTTTCCAGTTCCGTTGCCGGGATGGAAAAGTCCATTGGTCTTCCGAGAATATCGGGAAACATTATTCTTACAAATTCAATTTTAAGCTCGGGGTGAGAAACTACCTCCAGCACTTCCCGGGCTGAAGTCAAGCCTGAAAGTTTTTTAATTTCTTCTTGCATTTAGTTTTCCTTTCGAGTTAAAATTAAAAACAATAATAGCGTAAAAATAAAAGCCTGATCTATTAACATATGGATAAAATTTTATATAAAAATTTACATTTGTCAATATTTTAGTTTAATTAAATTATATATGTAATTTGAAGTTTAGGGAGGGATTAATGGCTACCGAGGCCGAGAAAAAAATTATCAGCTGCCTTAACCAGGATGCCCGCAAAAGCTATCGGGAGATTTCCCGGGAGACAGGCATTTCTGTTCCCGCTGTGATTCAAACTATAAAAAGGCTGGAAGAAGCGGGAGTAATCAAAGGTTATGTTCCTGTTCTTAATCCAGAATATTTTGGATTCGGTTTGATTGCTGTGATTGCTATGAGAATATCTCAGGGAAAGTTGCTGGAAACTCAGAAAAAAATTGCTGAGGATAAAAGAGTGGTAGCTGTCTATGATGTAACTGGCGATTGGGATTCAATTCTCATTGGCTATTTTATAGACCGTGAGGATTTAAATCAATTTATTAAGCAGGTACTCTCATTGAAATATATCGATCGGACGGTAACTCATCTTGTTTTGAACGTGGTTAAAAATGAACCTAAAATTCCACTTTGAAATTTTAAAAAAATTATTGACAGTGGGTAGATTTGTGCCATAATCAGACTGATAAAATAATAAGGCAGGATTTAAATATAAGGAGGAAATGAATGACCAAAGAGTTTCATTCCACTATCGGCCACCATTATATTGTAGAAGCCTCAGGATGTGATCCAAAAATAATTGGCAGCGTAGAAAAAGTGCAGCAAATTCTGGTAAAGGCGGCCGAAATAGCTGGAGCTCAGGTTTGGTCTATTTCTTTCAGTAAGTTTCCACCAAATGGTGTCAGCGGAGTAGTGGTGATTTCTGAGTCCCACATTTCCACTCACACCTGGCCGGAAATGAGATACGGAGCCCTTGATATTTATACCTGTGGAAATAATATTGACCCGGAGAAAGCTGTGATTTATGCAGTTGAAGCTTTTGGGGCAACTACTTCTCATATTACTGAAATAACTCGGGGAATTGATGAGGGCGATGCCATCTTCTATCATAGCTTTGTTACCTGGGAAGAATACCTTAAAAAAGAAAAGAAAGAAAAAGAAGAACTCAAACCGCAGCCTTAGCTTTATTGTAAAGATTGTTTAATTTATTTAGTAAATATTCTTTTTAATTTTCCCATCAAAGCTGGATATTATCTCCAAACCTTAACCATTTAAATAATTTTTTCCCTGTTATCGCTGAAATTAAACTGTTTTGGCACAAAATCCGCTCTAAAGGTGTTCAACGAAACATAGAACCTAAAATGGGGTATAATATTAATAAAAGAGAGGTAACTTTGGGGTAAAAAAACAGCGAATTTTAGCTGTTTTACTTATTTTAGAGATCTTATCTTTTTCTACTTTTCTGGTTGCTCAAAATAAGATTCCACCCGATCTTCTGGCCATTAAAGATTCTCTGGAAAGGCTGGATATTGATGCTTATCTTTCTCTCTGTATTCCTGAGATAAAGGAAAAAGAAAAATCTTCTCTGGAAGCTTATTTTAAATTGGCGGGAATGGAAACAATATCATTATTTTACGGCGGCGAGAGCCTGGATAGCGGAGAAGTAAAGAAAGCCTATTTTCAAGTGATCCTTGAAAATAAATATTCAGCTATGATTGAAGTCTGGCAGATTTCCTATAAATTAACTCCCATCGGCCTCCAGATAATTAGCCGCAATGTAAGCAGCAGCCTTACCAATCTTTATCGGCTGCGCTTCCCGGGAAGGGGGAGCCAGGCTGCCAGGAATATTCAGATAAAACAAAAGGACATAGAAATTACTTTTTCCCGGGGTGAGATTTTTTTCAATAATCTGCCTGACTTGGATACAGCGATGATTATTATTGGCAAAGGAATGGTGCACTTTCAGCCTTCAGATGAAATAGAAAAAAAACTGCTTCTCCGCAGATATCACCAGCCTTTTTTTGAGGATGCTCTGGAGAATATTTATATCAGAGGCGGTCCGAGCTTCTTTAAAGATAACTTAACTTACCAGCCAGCCGAAAAAAATGAAACTTTCCCTCCACCGGAAATAATGAACAATGTGGTTTATTCCATCTTTACTCGTAATTATCCTCGTTCCTTCACCGTGGAAAATTCTTTAAGCGGAGAACTCCTTACCTTTTTGCCGCAATCCGGAGAAACAGTTATTGAGATGAAAACCGTTCATCGAGGTGAATTTACCTATGTTTATTCGCCCTTCGCTGAAGAAGAAGTATCCTTTTATGATCGAAGCAGGAATAAATTGATCAATAGTTATTCTCCAAAGGAAGGAGATTCGGGTCAAAAGAAAATGTTTATCAGCTTTGGAGAAAGATTTGAAATAAAAAATTATGATCTGGAAGTTAGTTATAAACCAGAAAATAATTGGCTGGCGGCGAAGGCTTTGATCAACTTTATTTCCAGCACTGATAATCTGGATGGGCTGCAGCTTCGTTTCAATCCTGCTCTGCAAATCCTCAAAATTCAAGATGAGAAGGGCCGCCAGCTTTATTACACCCAGGATCAGTGGCGAAGGTTTTTATACATTTATCTAAATGAAAAAATAAATTATGGAAGTTCTTTTCAGATTCAGGTTTATTATCGGGGGAAAATTACGCCCCCTCCGCCTCTAACTGATTCCCTGATTCAGCAGATTGTTCCTCAGACAAGGTCTGTTCTGCCAATTTTTCAGGACACTTATCTCTTTACCCAGTCAGCTGACTGGTATCCGGCGCCGGTGCGGGAAAAATATTTCACCTTTAAATTGAAAATGATCGTTCCCGATTCCTACTATTGCCTGGCCAGCGGCCAGTTGCTGGGAAAATATTCCGTCAATGAAACCAGAGTGTTAAGTGAATTAGAAAATCTGGGCAGCACTGTCTTTGTTTATGAAAGTCAGATTCCTGTTAAATATATAAGCTTTTTTATTGGCAAGCTAAAGCTCATAAAGGAAATAAAGAATGAAGTAAATTTTGATTATCTGGTAACTGATGATTGGCTTCACCTGGATAAAGTTTTACTGTCAGAGATGCTGGAAATAATGAAGATTTATCAGAAAAATTTTGGACCTTTTCCTTATAAAAACTTAACTGTTGTCCAGAGATACTGGAATACGGCAGGTGGCAATTCAATGCCCGGCTTTGTGGTTTTAAATGAGCTGCCCTTAGCCCATGAGCCCGGGGTAATTTTAATCAATCCAAACAGCCCGGTGGACCTTTCTTACTGGGGCGAATATTATTTAGCGCATGAGCTGGCTCATCAGTGGTGGGGGCATGGAATTACCTGGTCTTTTTACCGGGATAACTGGCTAAGCGAAGGGCTGGCTCAGTTTTCTGCGGTCCTCTATTTGGAGAAGAAACGTGGACCAGATGAACTGGAGAAAATCCTGAAAAAAATGTCGGGCTGGGTAAGAAAAAAATCTTCAGTCGGACCGGTTATTCTGGGCATCCGCCTGAGCCATATTGATTTTGAAGCCTATCAGGCTTTAGTTTACGATAAAGCAGCCCTGATACTTTTTATGCTACGGGACCTTTTAGGGGAAGAAACTTTTTTCCGCGGGCTTCAGGATTTCTACCAGCAACATCTTTTTCAAGCCGTCCGGACTGCAGATTTTCGCCGGTCGATGGAAAAAGTTTCAGGTAAAGACCTGAAGAAGTTCTTCCAGGATTGGTTTTATTCAGAAGAGCTACCCCAGGTAAAAATTGAAAAGAAAATCGCTTCAATCAATGGCCGGACCAGGCTAAAACTTACTCTCAGGCAAATTAAAAAGCCTCTAATTTTTCCTTTGGAAATCGTGACTGAAACCGAAAAGGAAAAACATACTCATCTGTTAATTGTGGAAAATGAGACGCAGACCTTTGAACTGGAGTTTGCCGGTCGCTTGAAGAAATTAAAAATTAACCCCGGGGGCAAGGTTCCAGGCAAATTTTACTGAAATTTATTGAGACCATTGCTTAGATGTTGTGAGTGTTGATCTTCAATCTTTTCAGCATTTCGTTTAAAGTGGTAGGCTTTAAACCCAACATCTGAGCAGCCTGCTTTTGGATTCCGCCGGCTTTTTTCAGGGCGTTAACGATCAGTTTTTTCTGAAATTCCAGTGTTTTTTCTTTCAAATTAAAATTATAGTCATTAAATTCTTCATATCCAAACTTTTGACCTTCAAGTAAGAATGGAGGTAGCAATTCCTTGGTTATGATTTTTGATTTGCTTAGAACAACAGCTCTTTCAAGCACATTTTCAAGTTCTCGAACATTTCCTGGCCAGTTATAATCCATTAAAATTTCCATTACTTCTTCGCTGACTCCCTCAACTTCCTTACCATTTTCCTGGTTATAAAGTTGTATAAAATGTTTGACCAGAAGGGGGATATCTTCCTTTCTGGATCGGAGTGGAGGGAGTTCAATTTTAATGACATTAAGCCGGTAAAAAAGATCTTTGCGGAATGCCTTTTGTTGAATAAGTTCTTCCAGGTCGGTATTGGTGGCGGCAATAATTCTTACATCCACCTTAATTGTTTTGGTCCCCCCCAGGCGCATAAATTCCTTATCCTGCATAACCCGCAGAAGTTTAACCTGGGTTTCCAGGCTGATGGATGAAATTTCGTCAAAGAAAATAGTACCGCGGTCAGCGGCTTCAAACAGCCCCTTTTTATCAGCTACAGCTCCAGTAAAAGCTCCTTTGACATGGCCAAAAAGGTGGCTTTCTAAAAGGTCAGGAGGAAGTGAACCGCTATTAACTACCACAAAAGGATATTGAGACCGGTCAGAATTAAGATGGATAGCTCTGGCCACCAGTTCTTTTCCTGTCCCACTTTCACCTTGAATTAAGATAGTAGACCGCGTAGGAGCAGCAGCTTTAATCAACTCAAAAACGCTCATCATTTCCCGGCTTTTGCCGATAATGTTGCCAAAGCTAAATTTTTTCTTTAGCTCACTCTGCAGGCGAATATTTTCTTCTTTTAGCTGACGATGTTCCAGCGCCCGGGAGATGGTCAGCAATAATTCTTCGTTTTTAAATGGTTTCTGAATGTAATCAAAAGCTCCCATTTTCATAGCGCTCAAGGCAGATTCAACTGAAGCATAAGCGGTGATGATGATAATCGGCACCTCCGGGTCAATTTTTTTTATTTCCTTTAGAACTTCCAGGCCGTCCATCCCGGGCATAAGCAGGTCAAGCAAAACCAAGTCAAATTCCTGCTCCCGAAATTTAGTCAGAGCTTCTTCTCCAGAAGATGATATTTCTACCTGATAACCTTCCGCAGATAGCAATTGACCTAAGACATCGTGGATTACGGGTTCGTCATCAATTAAATGGATTAAAAAATTGTTAGTCATGAGTTTTTCCTCGAAGTTAAGAATTTTTGTAAATTTCTTTCAGTCTGGTTAATGGGCAGTATTATGGTAAAAGTGGTGCCCTGACCCACAGTGCTATCAACCAGAATTTGGCCCTCGTGTTCTTTGACAATGGCGAAGCTGATAGAAAGTCCGAGTCCTGTTCCTTTACCTACTCCCTTAGTGGTAAAAAATGGGTCAAAGATTCTTGGTAGATGCTCCGGTTTTATTCCCGTTCCGGTATCAGAAATCTTAACTATAGCGGAGTTTTCCTTCTGAAAAATTTCGATGGTCATAGTTCCGCCGCCGGGCATCGCATCCAGAGCGTTGAGAATAATATTAATGAAAACTTGTTGCAACCTTTCTTTTTGGGCAAAAATGACGACTGGATTTAGGTTCAATTGCAGGTTAATATTCAGGCTTTTTAATCGGTAATCTATCAGCGAAATAATTTCCTCCAGGCTTTCCTTGAGATTTACCCGATGAAAAGATTCGTCAGCTGGATTACGGGCAAAATTAAGAAGATTTTTAATTATTTTATTAACTCTTTCAGTTTGAGCTTCAATTTTCTGGAGGATTTGAGCGTAATGAGCGTCGGTCAGCTTTTTCTGAAGCATCTGGACATAACTGGAGATGCCAGTAAGGGGCGTATTTATTTCATGGGCTACTCCTGCCGACAGCAAACCGATTGAAGCCAGTTTTTCTGAAGTAAGAAGTTGCTGCTGCAGTCTGATTTTGTCAGTAATATCTTCAAAAACAATTATTGTGCCATAAGCCTGCATTTGATTATCAAGAAGTGGGGTTCGAGCCACATCAAAAATTTTCTTTACACTGCCTCCAATGTTCAAGCTGATTTCGCTTAAAAGTTTATATTCGCTTTGAGTTTCTGGCGGAAAGATAACCTTAAAATTTTCCTGGCCAATAACTTCGGATAAAGGCTGCCCCAGAGCCAGTTCTCGTTTCACGCCGAATTGATTTTCCAGTACCCGATTCCAGCCAATTACTTTTCCATTCTCATCAATTACTGCTACTCCGACGGTTAGACTTTCGATTATGTTATCGCTGTAGTCTTTAAGACGCTGGAGTTCCTGAGAACGAATTATTTCCTGGCTGTAAAGGTAGGCATTCTCCAGGGCTAAAGTCATAGCAGGAGAGATGGTCCTCAGAAGCTCTCGGTCTTCTCCGGAAAGATAAGAGCCATCAAGTTTATTCCCCATCGCCAGAAAGCCTAAAATTTTGTTTTCCAAACGAAGAGGAAGAAAATTGTTTAATCCTTTTTCTAAGAGCGGCAAGAAAAATCTATTACCCGGAGTGCCTTCTTCGGCCTGGAAATAAGATAAGAAATCCGTTTTGTTGAACTCAGTAATTTCCGCCTGGTTCAAATTGATTTCTGGTATATCTACTTCCGGTTCCCCCAGGGTCTGAAGCAAATAAAATTTATTATCCTCGTCATTTTGGGAAATATAAAGGGCAATATTTTTTAGAGAAAGGGCACGGGCTATAGTTTCTACCAGGAACTGACTCAATCGGGCCAGGTTGCGCTCTCGATTCAATTCGTTGGAAATCATCAGCAAAGTCCGCCGGTATTCATAGCTTTTCTTGTAAATTACTCGGTCGACCAGGGTTTGAACAAGCTCGGATAGGGGGGTAAATAAAGTGGCTCCCAGAATAATAGCCACAAGTCCAAGGAGAATAGCATTTAATCGGTTTTCAGAAAATATTTTTGTCTGTGAACTTACCAGAAAGTAAACCAGGGTAATTATAGTAAAGGATATGATCAGGGTAGCACCTTTTTTTATCAGCACCTCAAAATCCATAAGCCGGTAGCGAGAAATAGCATAAGCCAGGGTTAAAGGAACCAGTCCCTGGAAAAGGATGCTTATCTGTCCAAAGGTCGATGGCAGACGGTCTCTTATAAATGGAAGCACGTAGAAAAAAGCGAACGGTAACACTCCCAGGCCTAAACCCCCGGCAATCCATTTTAATTGATTTTTAATGAAGATATTTTTAGTAAAAATGGTATCGTGAACAATAAGGATAAAAGCCAGGATGCTAAATAAGGCAAGCTGACCGAGCTCCAGCTTTTCCAGGGTTTCCTGAATCGCTAAGAAACGGGCATCGCTTAATCTTGGCTCGAGAAAGTTAACCAGGAGAAGATTGGCCGCGAAAATAAAAGCAGCAGGGAGATAGAATAAAACAATAATTTTTTTATGATTGATTATTTTTTTCTTTTGGGGAAAGATAAAGTAAAAGTTCAAGAGCAATGGGGGAAAGGCCAGGATTGCAATTTTGTCCAGCCAGAAAAAAACACCATCAAGAAAATCTCCTTGCCCGGTTGGAGAAAAAACGTAGAAAGAGTAAAGAGAAAAAGAGACCAGATAAAAGAAAGCATAAGCTCCGGAAAAAAGCTTTCTGGAATTAAAAAAAACTATAAAACTGATGGCCAGAGTCGTAAGCCCGAGGAGCATTAGATAAATATAGGTAGAGCTAACCCCTTTTTTCTCCAGGTAAAAAGAAGGAGTAAGAATAGTCCCCTCGCGCCCAATTTGATATAAAGCCTTCTGCTCTAAGCGGTCTATCAACCAAAGCATCTTGGCGTATTCGATTTTGTTTTTAATGGGCGTGTTGTTAATTGAAAAAAGGATATCTCCAGGCTTAATCCCGGAAAGATAAGCTGGGCTATTTTCGTCCACCCTGACAGCAATTAGACCGGAAGGGCTATCCTTCCAGGTAACTCCATCTGCTGGTTCTTTCCAGGAGAGCTTGCGGGAAATATTAATAAAACCGAGAATGGTCAGGGCAATTACTACCAACAAAATTCCATAAAAACCAGCAAATTTTTTCATTTTTTATTTTTTCAGATTAAATATACTAAAAATATCCAAATTTTTGAATCATAAATTCAAAAAAATTAATTTAGAATATGACGGACGCCAGCACGTATAGCCCACTTTGTTTTGGACTGTTTGAGTAGTTCTCGCAATCCTTGATTTTCTTTCAAGCCAAGCGGACTGGTATTGCGGGATAAGAAGGTGCTCATATAATCCAGCTTGGGCTTTTGAATTTCCTGCGGCGGGGATTGGTCAGGCGGGGTTGAAATTGATCTTTCTTCTTTAATTTTTGTCTCCTGGCTCGAAGCAATGGAACTAACTGGAGGCAAAATCAAGACAAACAGAGAAAAGAGCATTACATAGCCAAGAAACCAAAAGCTTTTAATTTTCATAGCAATCTATTTAATAGGATTAAATTTGGATTATGTCAAATATTTTTTTCCCAAACCCGGGATGATCCCTTTGCTTAAAATTGCGGATTTCTGTCAGAGCAGAAAACCTATTTCCCAAAGATTGACTTATTTTGACAGCTAACTTAAGATTATCAAGGAAAGCAAAGGTAAATATTTAAATGCCTGCTTATCAGTGTCGCTTGGTAACAGCCGATGGCAAGATAATCAGGGATGCTGTTCAGGCTTCTTCGGTAGAAGAATGCCGGCGGAATCTGGAAGCATCTGGCCTGTATGTATTGTCAATTAGGAAAGAATTCAGTCTATCTCAATTTCGCCCTTTAGGTCATAAGATAAAAGACCAGGAATTTATACTCTTAAATCAGGAACTGGTAGCTTTGCTTAAAGCTGGCTATCCAGTGCTGAAGAGCCTGGAGCTGGTGGAAAAAAGAATAGAAAATCCCTTTCTAAGGGATATCATCAAAAAGGTTGGAAATGATGTCAGGGGAGGCAAAACTCTTTCTGAATCTTTTTCTCCTTTTGAATTTCTATTTAGCAAGGTCTATACCGCTTCTCTTATGGCCGGGGAAAGAAGCGGGAATTTACCTGGCTCAATAGGGCGATATATTCAGTACGCTAAGGTCATCAGTCAGAGTCGCTCTCGGGTGCGTTCTGCCCTGCTTTATCCTACTCTTCTCATTATATTTTCCATTATTCTGATTGGCCTTCTGGTCGGTCTGGTCTTACCTCGATTTGCTTCTTTTTATGCCGATTTTGGCGCCCAGCTTCCCCTGATGACCCGGTGGCTGATGGCCACTGCTTTATTCATCAGAAGAAACCTTCTGTGGTTTGCGCTCGTTGCCCTGGTTATTATCGTCATTCCGCTCAGTCTGAGGAGAAATAGAAGCTTTGTGATTTTTGAGGATAAACTGAAACTGCGACTTCCTTTTTCCCGTTATTTAATCCAGGAATCAGCCGTGGCACTTTTCAGTCGAACACTTGGTCTTTTGCTGGAGGCGGGGATTACGCTGCTTAATTCTGTAAGTGTGGCTGCTCTTTCGGTGCCCAATAGGTTTATCTCTTCTCAGATGGAGGCCATAGCTGATAGCTTAAAAAATGGCGAAAGCCTTTATGATTCGCTGGAGAAAACTGGAGTTTTCCCTCAGTTAGCTCTGGATATGGTAAGAATCGGTGAAAGCTCAGCTAATCTGCCCGGGATGCTGGCGGAAATAGCTGACTTTTATGATGAAAAATTGCGTGATAGAATACAGACGCTGGTATCTTTGATTGAGCCGGTCATCATAGTTTTTATTGGGCTGGTAGCTGCGGCTATGATTCTTTCGATCTATCTCCCGATATTTAATATTATCAGGATTACCAGATGAGATAGAAGGAGGCTAAATTGCCCAAGGGCGAAACCAACGGACTCTTATTGGCTGAAGAACTGGAAGCCAAACGCCTGGCAGATAAGTATCATCTTCCTTATATTGATTTGTCTAATTTTGTCCTTGACCGGGAACTTATCCAGTCTTATCCTGTTGATTTTCTTTACCGCTATAATTTTGTGCCATTAGAAGATGATGGCCAGGTGCTGAAAATTGCCATAGCTGACCCCTCCGACCTGGCGGCCATAGACAGCATCGAAACTTTTGCCAGCAGGAAAGTTGAAGTCTACGCTGCTTCTAAGCGGGGAGTTCAGGAAGCTTTGCGCCGGAGCGAAACAGCAGCCCAGGTCCTGAAAGAAGCTACCGAAAGTTTTATTCGCCAGGTGGTGGAGAAAGAAACCGGAGAAGAAGAAGATGTTATTACCATCGAAAAGCTAACCGAGCAGGATGGCTCTATCATTAAGCTGGTCAACACCATTATTTTCACTGCTGTTCAGAAGAGAGCGAGCGATATTCATATTGAATCCAAGGAAAACTTTGTTCGCATCAAATACCGCATTGACGGGGTTTTGACAGAAGCTATGGAGCCAATTGATCGAAAATTTCAGTCTTTAATTATTTCCCGCATCAAGATTATGTCAGACCTGGATATTTCTGAACGCCGTGTACCTCAGGATGGCCGTTTTCGCTTGAAAATCAAGGACAAAACTATCGATTTTCGTGTTTCTATTATGCCCTGTATCTACGGTGAAGATGCGGTTATCCGCATCCTGGACAAGGAAATGATAACGGAAGCTTTTGCCGAGCTCAGGCTTGATTTCCTCGGCTTTTCCGATGAAATTCTGAGAAAGTTCCGCCGTTATATCACTCAGCCTTACGGGATGATTCTGGTAACCGGGCCAACTGGAAGCGGCAAGACCACCACCCTTTATGCTGCCTTGACCGAAATCAAATCCCCTGAAGATAAAATCATTACCATTGAAGACCCGGTTGAATATCAGATAGAAGGGATTACCCAGATTCAGGTAAACGAAAAAAAAGGTCTGACTTTTGCCCGTGGTTTGCGTTCCATTCTCCGTCATGACCCCGACAAAATTATGGTGGGCGAAATCCGTGATCCAGAAACTGCTCAGATTGCTATCCAGTCAGCTCTGACCGGGCACTTAGTTTTTACCACTGTCCATGCCAATAACGTCTTTGATGTCATCGGCCGGTTCCTGCATATGCAGGTTGATCCCTATAGCTTCATTTCTGCCCTTAACTGCATTCTGGCTCAAAGATTGGTCCGGGTGCTCTGCCCAAAATGCAAGGTTCCGGTAAAGTATGATGATATTACTCTTGAACTTTCAGGCATAGACCCTGATAAATACCGAAACCAGATATTCTATGAACCACATGGTTGCCCTGAATGTCATCAAACTGGTTATAAAGGACGAACGGCAATTGCCGAGCTACTGGAACTATCGGACACTATCAGAGAAATGATTCTGGCTCGCAAGCCTTTATCTGAGGTTAAAAAGAAAGCTCAGGAGGAAGGAATGGTGCCGTTAAGAAAAGCAGGGCTGGAAAAAGTCCTGACTGGCGTCACCAGCCTTAAAGACCTGAATAAGGTAACGTTTGTTGAGTAAAACCGATGTATTTCGCTAATAAATGGAAGAGATATTTTCTGGAGCAGCCGAGACCGGCAGCTGTTTTTCAGATTGCGCCTTCCTATTTTGCCGGCCTTAAAATGGGTCTGGAAAAGAGGCTTTCAGAGAGCGATTTTATCATTCAGAGAATCCCGAGCGGGGTGATTGAAGCCAATTTTTTACAATCCAATATTAAGCAGCCTGAAATTTTAGAACAATTAATTGACCAGGCTCTGCATAAACTCAAACCGTCTGGTAATTCAGTCACAATCATTTTGCCCGAAACAAGCTGCCGAGTATTTGTCTTTTCTTTGGAAGGTTCTTTTCTGACGCCCTTAGAACTGGCTAAATTCATTGAATGGCGGCTTAATCATCAATTAGCTCAGCCACTTTCTGATCTCAGATATTCCTATCAGACCTTTAACTCCGGACGGGAGAGAAAAGTTTTGGTGGTTTGTTCTGGTCTTGAGATCATCAAAGAGTATGAAACTATTTTTCAGAAGAAAAAGCTTCAACCGGGAAAACTCACCATTCCTTCTCTTTCTACCTTAAACCTTCTTCCCGAGTTCAAAGAAGACGATTTTCTGGTGGTAGATGCTGACCTTGATTATCTGAGTTTGATAGCAGTAGTTGAAGGTTCGCTTTATCTTTATCGTCAGAAACAGCTTTTGCCTGGCAGAGAGAGTGGCTCGGAGGTAATTGTAAAAGAAGTGGAAAATACACTTTATTTTATAGAAGATAAAGCCAGAAAAAGAATCGGGTTGCTAGCTCTGCGGTCAAATTTAGAAGGGAAGGAATCGCTAAAAGATTTGCTCCAAATGAAAACAGGAGCGAAAGTCTTGGAAATAATGCCTGAAAATCGGGCAATGGTACCTTTGCTTGGGGGGTGGTAATGGCCAACTGGCACTACCGCAATGATTGGAGCATTATCATCAACTTAGCCAGCCATCCCCGGCGCAACAGGCGACTTTATCGATTGATGATTTTTGGGCTGGTAGCTGTGCTGGCCGCAATCATAGTTAATCTCGTTATTTTTAATCTCAAAAATGTTTCTGAATTCAGCCGGGCCTCATTGAGTAATAAACAGATTTGGCAGAAAATAACTGAACTCAATTCTGAGAATAGAAGAATAAGTCGTGAAGTTCAGAATTTAAATCAGCAGTATAAATCTATTGTAGATGAATTAAATGGCCTGATCGAACAGAAGGCTTTTTCCTGGGTAAAATTTTTTAGCTGTTTGGAAGAAGCCTTGCCTTCAGGATGTTATCTGGTTTCTTTTAACCCCAGCCGTTCTTCTTCCTCTCTGGAATTCAGAATTAAACTTGGCTTGAGCAATCGTGATGATTTGAGCTCCTTGCTTAGAAATTTTCAGCAGCAGGGTTTCAGAGAAATAAAAATTCTGAGCGAAGCTTTTCAGGATAATAAGTTTCAGGTGGAGATGAGTTTTAAAGATGTTGAAATTAAGTGAACTCTTATCAGCCAGAGAAAGAAAGCTTCTTACTGCCCTGAGTCTGGTTGTGCTTTTTGCTCTGGTTGTTCTTATTTTTTCTATTTTCTTCTGGAGCAGCAAGTTATCTGCTGCTCGGCGCCAGGCTGAAAAGGACAGATCTGAACTGGGAAAAATTTCAGCTCAAGTGGAGCAGACGAAAACTGAATTTCTTCGCTGGCAGGAGACGGCGAAAGAGGTAAAAGAATGGAAAGAAAACGCTTTTTATTCCGGAGAGCAAAGCCTGGATACTTTTCGAGATGACCTGAAAAAACTATTTCAGCAGAGCGGTCTGCCCCTTCCTCCAATCAATTATCAGTATGAAGAATCGGAGAAAAAAGAATTTCAAAAGCTTTCGGCTTCATTCAATCTGAGACTTTCTTACCCGCTTCTTAAGAGATTTCTATATTTGCTGGAAACCTGGCCCAGGCTTTTAGTGCTGGACCAGATTAATTTTCAAAAAATAGATAACCTTTCTGGAGTCCTGGATTTAAGATTGACTGTCGCAGGTTTTTATTATGAAAAGAAGTAATCTATCGTTATCCGGTCTCAAGCTGACTGCGTTTCTTCTGCTGCTGTGTCTTATTTCGGGAGGCGGCCTATTAGAAGGAGAAGTTAAAACCAGAGCTGGTGAAAAGGATAAGCAACAGGAAAGCCACCAGGCTAAAGCTCCGGTTAAAATTTCTTCCTTCATCAAAAAAGAACTCCTGCCTAAACTGGATCCAGCGCTGGCAAATGTCCGAAGAGATATATTCCGGCCCTCAACTGTGGAATCGGATAAGGCGATGCCCTCGACGCTAACACCTCAGAATCAAGTTGAACCCGCAAAAATTCCTTCTGAGGAAGCTGAAAACAAATCCGTCCTGGAAAGTATCAACATAGTTTATTTGGGATTGGTTTCTTCCAGAAATAAGGTTCTGGCGGTCGTGCTGCTTGATGGCCAGGCTGTGACCTTAAGAGAAGGAGAAGAAGTAATCCCTGGAATCAGACTGGTTAAGATTTCGCCCGAGGAAGTTCTATTTAAAGATAGTCAGGGTAACTCCAGAAAGATTCCTATAAAGGAGAATTTAGATGAAAAAGTTGATGAAAAAATTTAGCCTGGGAAAAATCAGCTGGCTTTTTCTTGGCTTAATCCTGATAAATTTTCTTGCCTGCACCACTTTCAGTCCGGCTTACAAGCTTGGCAATCAGGCTGAAATTAATAAAAATTATGATGAAGCTATCAAATATTACGAACAGGCTTTGATTGAAAACCCTAAAGAATCGATTTACCGATTGGCCTTATTTCGGGCCAAGGCTTCAGCAGCTTTGAATTCTGCCGAAAAAGCCAGAAAGCTTCTGGCAGAAGGTAAAAAGGATGAGGCGATAGCTGAATATAAAAAGGCTCTGTTTTATGATCCTACCAACGCGCAGATCATCGAAGAATACCGGGCGGCTGTCGGAATTAAACCACAAGCCGCTGAAAAGTTGAAGGAAATTGTGGTTGAAGAGCCGGTTAAACTTAAATATCCGCCGGAAAAGCTCAAGCTCAAATTTACCGAAGCTTCGCTTAGAGCCATCTTCCAGGCGCTGGGGAAATTTTCCGGGATTAATTTTCTTTTTGACGAACAATTCCGGGATCTGCCCATATCTATTGACCTCAGTGATATGAACCTGGAGCAGGCTTTAAATTCTTTATGTCTTATGGGAAAGGTTTTTTATCGGGTAATCGATGAGCACACAGCAATCATTGTTCCCGATAATCCACAGAAACGGATGCAGTATGAAACCAATGCTATCAAAACCTTCTATCTTTCTAACATTAATGCTCAGGATGTCCAGAATCAACTGGTTTCTATTTTAAGAACTCAATATAAAGCACCGAGTATTATTGTCGATAAGAGCAGGAATTCTCTGACCATCAGGGATAATCCGCGGATTGTGGCTCTTGCTGAGAGACTTCTGCGCAACTGGGATAAACCTCGGGGAGAGGTGGTAATCGACCTTGAAATTATGGAAGTCTCCCGAACAAAGCTTAAGACTCTGGGTATGCAATTCAGCCAGAGTTATGCTGGAATCAGGTATAGTGGGGGGCAGGCGACTTTTCCCACTGACAACTGGTTCCCGCTTGAAGGGTTCAGCCTATCCAAGGCCGGTAACTTCCAGATTACCCTCCCCTCAGCTCTTCTTCAATTTATAGAAACAGATTCAGACACAAAAATTGTTGCTCAACCGAGATTAAGGGGCGTTGATTCTGAACAAATCAAATATCTTGTAGGTCAAAAGGTTCCCATTCCTCAGACCACTTTTTCTCCAATTGCCGCGGGAGGGGTAAGCCAGCAGCCAATTGTTTCTTATACCTACCAGGATGTGGGCATCGAGGTTAATATTAAGCCACGGCTGCATCAGGAAAAGGAAGTTACCCTGGAGATGGAAATAACCATTACTTCTATTGGGGGCACGGGTATTGCTGACATTCCCATCATTTCTACCCGTGAAGTGAAAAACATTATCAGGCTAAAGGATGGTGAAACAAATTTGCTGGCCGGTCTGCTCAAGGATGAAGAAAGAAAATCACTTAAAGGTATAGCCGGATTGAGAAATCTGCCTATTTTAGGTAGCCTGTTTTCCAGCACCGAGCGGACAATAGATCAAACTGATGTGATTCTGACCATAACTCCCCATATTATTCGCACGACGCCTATTTCTGAGGAAGACAGCAAGCCCCTGTGGATTGATAATGAATCTCTATCCTTTGCTACTCAGGGAGGTACTGGAGTTAGCGGCGGCGAGGAAGTAGTTTCGCCTGAAGAAGAAATGGCTCCGGAAGAAATGGCTCAGGCGGCCGGAATGAGTACGGTTAATTTTCTTCCGGCCAGAGTAGAAATTCAGGCGGGAAACACTTTTAATGTCAGTTTAGCTATTAATTCTCCGGCTGATATAACTTCATTATCGCTCAATCTCAATTTTGACCCGAAGTTCCTTAAGTTAATAGAAATCCAGAAGGGAGATGCCATGACTCAATTCGGGGATAAAGGAGCTTTTTTGCAAAATGTCAGCCCGACATCGGGTGCAGCCGTTATTGGCTTTTCTTCGCCAGCACCAACGAGCGGCGTTAAGAACGGAAATTTGGCCACACTGGTGTTTGAGGCGGTAGCTGCCGGAGAGACAAGAGTGGTTATTTCTTCGGTGCAGGCGCTTGGAACCCAGGGGCGACCTGTAAGATTGACCAGCGGCGAGCTTCAAGTTCTAATCCGTTAAAAACGGGGGACACAATACTCATTCACCTATTTTTTAATACGGCTTCTTCCAGCAGGAACAAGATGAAGTAAAGGAATTGCTGGCCTTATTAATATGAGAAAGCAATCTGAAAATCAAAAGACCCCACCTGATTTCTTTCCTGAATTTTATTTTTAAAAAAATTTTATTTTTAAAAATCAGCATACCCTGGATGAAACCTATCACCAAGTAAAAGGTTAACTAAGTGCTTTAGTTTGCCTATTTCGATTTCATTTCTTTTCAATATATTGAAGATTTTATTTATAAGTAAGGACTCAGCCAAATCCATCCTTAATTGCCAAATAAATTATAAAAATAATATATTAATAAAAAAAATTATTCCTTGTTGCCTCACGAGAAAATCCAGATGAAAGCATATTCATTGCCTCGCGTAAGAATCTATGCGAAAATTTGTGCAGTTTTTCTATGTTTTTTGTAGCCGCCAGAGTCTATTTCTTAGTCTATCTATCCCTGCCTTTAACTTTACCACCTTCAGCTCCTGGTAAATTTGGCCAAGGCGATTCTTCTGCTCCGGACTTATTGCTGGCGATTCTAATAA
>Ga0207433_10001832_pt1 | contig 44818 bp, 42 predicted proteins | sample YelNatPaOPGAMG01_FD_187559 | JGI IMG/M metagenome (GOLD analysis project Ga0207433, IMG submission 187559) | Hot spring thermophilic microbial communities from Obsidian Pool, Yellowstone National Park, USA - OP-RAMG-01 (SPAdes) (version 3) | ecosystem: Environmental > Aquatic > Thermal springs...
GAAGTGGCCGCATGGGTTAAGTTGAGGAACGAAGTGCGGGTAACCGTTCATTGGCAATTCACCTCGCGGGATGCCCGCCAGAAGTTGGCCCGCTCATATCCGAAAATCAAAAATGGATAAAGCACTACAGGCCTGCCAGTCTTGGGGAGCATCTTTGAATTTGAGCCTAACCCCGGCGATTCCGAAAACCCCTCCATCGCTATGGAGCACCAGCGCTCCCCTACTGCCGAATCCTTCCGGGTGCTCAGGAGCAACCTGGAGTTCATCAGCGTAGACAAACCGGTGCAAGTCTTAGGTGTGACCAGCCCAGGTCCTGAGGAGGGCAAAACCTTTGTAGCCCTTAACCTCGGCTTAGCAATTGCTCAGGGTGGCAAAAGGGTGGTGTTGGTTGATGCTGACTTACGCCGCCCGAAAGTCCACAAAATTCTCGGCTTTCCCCAAAGCCCAGGGCTGAGCGAGGCTTTGATTGATAAACCTTACCTGAATAAATTTGGGAAAGATAACCTCATGGTTCTGACTGCTGGCCGTTCTGCTCCGAACCCTGCGGACTTGTTAGCCTCCCAGCAGATGGGCAAGCTCATCGCAAAATTGAAGGAGACGGCCGATGTAATCATCGTGGATATTCCTCCAATCCTCAGCTGTGCCGACGCCGTTTCCTTGGGGAAATGGGTTGACGGCTTCCTGGTAGTTGCTGAGTGGGGGAGGACGGACCGTTCGGCTTTTGCGGAGGCTGTGAACCTGGCCCGCCAGAGCGGCCTCAGAGTCCTGGGGGCTGTGCTGAACAAGGTCAAGCCTCAATCCAAGAGCTACTACTACCACTACTATTACTACTACGACTCCTCCGAGAAGAAGCCCTGGTGGAAGAGGCTCTTCCGGAAGCGCAAGAAGCGCCGGGTTAAGAAAGAGGCGCCTTCTGAAAACCCTGAGGAGTAAAGGCTTATCGTATGGCTGCGGTAAGCATCCTGGCCGGCAAGGAGGTGAAGAAAGAGCAGCTTTGGGCCACCGCTGCGATGAATGCCCTGGTCCTTGAGGAGCTTAGGCGGCTGGACGAAATTTTCTCGCAGCCTTTCCCTATTCCGGTCATGGTGCTTAAGGGAGGGGCATTGGCCTTTACCCTTTACTCGGATTCTTCCCTCCGCCCGGTGAGCGATCTGGACCTCTTAGTGCCCAAAGAGCTACTCCAGGAGGCTTTAGCCCGCCTTAAGGATGCCGGGTACAGCCCGGTGGCCGAAGAGATGGCCCCCGGGCTTAACTTGTTGCTGGGCCACCATTTTGATTTGATGAGGGAAGGGCTGCCTTTCGGCATTGAATTGCACTGGACCCTTACCTTGAGCGAGCATGAACGCTATCATTTGGACATGGCTTGGTTCTGGGAGCATGCCGAACCGTTGAAGTTGCCCTTCCCCAATCGTTTCCTGACCCTTGACCCCACGGCTCACCTCCTTTACATAGCTGCCCATACTATGCTCCAGCACGGGGAAGCCCAAATGGACCCCAAATGGCTGTACGACCTCCATCTCTTGGTAGAGAAAGAGGGGGAGCGAATTGATTGGGAAGAGCTGGCAAGGCAAGCGGCTGCTTCCCGCTGGTCGGAAGCTGTCCTCAGGGCCTTAAGGCGATGCGTGGAGCTATTGGGAACACAAGTGCCAGAGGAGGCCTTCCACCTCTTGGAAGAGGGCAGGGATAGGACTGTGGCCAAGCTTCTGGAGAGGAAAGCTAAACTGAGGCGCAAGGGGGAGAAGGCTTGGGAAAAGCTCCATTCCTTGGATTGGACCGGGAGACTTGGGCTCTTGCGTGGACTGCTCTTTCCCTCGCCGGCCTTTGTGCGCTGGCGTTACAGGCCAAATCCAAGCTGGACATGGCCTCTTTTCTACCCCTACCGTTGGTTTGACATCTTGAGGGAGGGATTTTACCTGGCAATCCGAGCCATCAGGGCTTGCTTTCGTTCGGGGGAGAGGTGAAGGGCATCAGCTACTTGGCCATTATGCTAAGCTTTGCCTTAGGAATATTATCGGCCTGGCTTATCTGGCCACCGAGAGTGGTTGTGACTTGGGAGACGGCCAGCGAGGTGGATACTGCCGGCTTCTACCTTTACCGAGCCGATTCCCCATCTGGCCCATTCATCCTCCTCAACGCTACCCCTATCCCTGCCCAAGGCGACCCCCTTACCGGTTCTTCTTACCGCTTTGAGGACCGAGGGGTAAAGTGGGGGCAAACGTATTATTATCGGCTTGAGGAGTTGGAGCGCAGCGGGGGCCGGAACCAGTATCCAGAGGTTGCGAAGGTGCGGGCTGGAGCAGGATGGGGTCTCGCCCTGGCCTGCGGGGTGCTGGCAGCAAGTTTGGCTTGGTTCAGAATGACTTTTAAAGCGAGGTAGGCCTTGCGGTGGGTTCTGCGGATAGGCGAAGTTTCTCTGGCTATAGAAGGCCCTGAGGGATGGGTAAAGCCATTGGCCGAAGCATGGGCCTGGTGGAGTGGGCATGTTTCTGATTGGGTAGTGCGCTTTGAGCCGGATAAATCTTTGCCTGAGCCAAGCGCACCCCTCTTCCAAGCCCGGCCTTGCTTTGAAGACGGGCTGTGCTACCTGGAAGCACCTGGCTTTGAGGGCCGAATCTGCCCTTCTCAAGGTGAAGCACAGCTGAGAGCCAATCCCGCCGCTTCTTTAGGCGACCTTGCTTATTTCTTGCGCACCGCTTTTGCCCTCTGTGCCTTTGAGCGTGGGGCGCTTCTCTTCCACGCCGCAGGCGTAGTCCACCGCGATTTTGCCTGGGCCTTCTTTGGCCCTTCGGGCAGTGGGAAGACCACCCTGGCCTGCCTATCTCGAGGCAAAGAAGTCCTGAGCGATGACCTTATCCTTCTGAGCAGGGGACGGGGAGGATGGGAAGCATGGGCGACCCCTTTCAGCCTTTGCCGCGGGAGAAGGACGGTAGCTCCTCTCAAGGCCTTAATCCGCCTAATCAAAGCCCCGGAGGACCAGCTGTTCCCTCTCCCGCCCGCCGTAGCTCTGGGCGAACTGGTCGCCAGCTCACCGGTCGTGAATGCCGACCCCTCCCGCTTGCCAGGCCTCTTGGCTCGCTGGGAGGAGATTCTGGCCGATGTGCCAGCCTGTGCGCTCCGGTTCCGCAAGGCCGATTCCTTCTGGGAGGTGATAGATGCTGAGTTTAGATGACATCCTGGCCCCTGCGCCCGGTGTCCTCTTCCGGCAAAGCGGGGAGGAGCTGGTAGTCGTCCTCCCGTCGGAGGGCCGGTTCTTCGTGCTCAACCGGACTGGCGCGCAAGTCTTCCAGATGATAGATGGCCGCCGGACCCTGGGGGAGATTGCGGAAGCGATGAGCCAGGAGTATCAGATTTCTCCCGAGCGCGCTGGGCAGGATGTGCTGGCGCTGGCCGGGAAACTTTTAGAACGCGGCGTGGTTATTAAGAAGCAAAGGGGGGAACAATGAAGGCCAAGAGGAAAGCCTGCCTCTTAGCTTTGGTCCCGGCCCTGGCAATTGCCGGGGTAATAGCATTGAACGCCGCCCTCGCCCAAGGCACCGGCAACCCCACCGATATCGTAATCAGTGAGGTGATGGTTAACGCCTATGTGGAGTGGAGGCAAGGTGGCATCACTGTGGAGAGTGAATGGGTGGAAATTTATAACAAAGGTCTCGTATCCGTCAATTTAGCCGGCTGGGCAATCAGGGACAAAGATGTGACTATCACGCTCACCACTTCCATGTGCCCCAACTCTTCTTGTGAAATTCCGCCACATGGATGCTGGCTGATAGCGGTAGCCCCTATTTCTCTTCAGCAAGAATTTGGTTACTATACCCAACCACTGAGCCAAGCCGTACTTTTTACCTCAACTATATTTTTGAGCTCAACGATAGGGAATGGTTTGAAGAACGATGAAGATTATGTGGCCTTGCTTTACACCGATGGCCGGGCAGTGGATTGCGTATCGTGGCGCTCACCAATAACTGGTTTCTGCCAAAACCTGACCTATGTATACGATGGAAATGGTAAGGACACTGCTCTTACTTGTAGTGGTTCAGCCTATGAGGGACAATCCATCACCAACATTGGAGGCAATTGGTACCGTCACCAGCGCAACGCTTCCCCCTACAACTGTATCAACACTGCGGCCGGGGGCAGTCCTACCGCGGTGGCCCTTTCATCTTTCTCCGCCCGGGCAGGCCCACGCTGGGTGGGGGTAGTCGTCCCGCTCGGGATTTTTGCCGGCCTGAAAATCGCCAGGAAAAGTGTAACCGGATGGCGCGGGAAATCTCCGTGAAGAACGACTTATTAATAAAAACAAGCATTCACCTCCGCATAGCTGGTGCCAATGTTGCTTGCGTGCAGGGAAAGGAGGGGGAGAGATGAGTTGGAGGAGAACGCTTTTTATCGCATTACTGGCCCTGCTCCTGGGGGCATTGCCAGTGTTAGCCCAAGGCATCACCATTGACGGCAACTTCAGCGATTGGGCCGGCAAAGCATCCCTGGTAGACCCGGGGGGCAGATGACGAAAAGAGCCCTTCGCGTGCCGATATCACTGAATTCCGCGCTGACGCCGATAGCAACGGCCTGTACTTGCTGAAAGCCTGGGATGACACTAAGTTCACCGGTGGCCAAGAGACCACAGCGGGCATAACCTTGCGAACGGCTGACAATACCTACTACCGCATCTATACAACAGCCCAGGGCAACCCAGGCACTGTGCCGCTCTCCAGCCTGCAAATCAAGCAATGCACCGATTCTACTTGCCAAACCCAGACCGATATATGTGCAGGCACAGAATGCACTGGAGCGCAGGCTGGCTCTGGGACTTCCTGGACCGATCCGTTTTCCGGGCGTACACCGCCTGACTGTAGCGGTGCGAACTGCGGAACACAGGATACCGCCGTTGAACTTTTTATCCCATGGAGTCTCATCGGCGGCGCGCCAGGGGATGGGCAGTTCATCTTCCTGCAATTTGGCTCTTATCCCAGCGGGCCTGGCCAGGCACCTAAAGATAACACAGGGCCCAACGGCATCGCGTGCAAGAACGTGGGCGGCGCTTTCCAGTGCTATCGGTCTACCCCCACTGCGGTCACTCTCCGGTCCTTTGCGGCCTCCTCGCTGCCAATGAATGCTCCTATTGTTGCGGGCACTTTCGGAGCCCTGGTTCTGCTCACCGTAGCAACCGGAGTTATCTGCTTGGGCTTTCTCCGCCGGAGTAAGTCCACGCTGGGTGGGTATCGTAGCCTTGGGCGGAGCCATTGTGGCAGCGATGAAGAGGAAGCGCAAAATTTGCTTGCCAAAAGAAGGTGAAGCATGAAAAGGTAAGTCATAAAATCCCTCGCAATATTAATCGCCGTAGCCCTCCTCGCCCCAGCCTTCGTAGCCCTCGTCTATGCCCAAGGAGTATCTTTAGTCACTTACCCCCGCTACGTAACCAATGCTGTACCGGCTAATGATACATCGGATCGAGACAATGGGCCAGCTTACCGTCAAAACAACCCAAGTGAATCTAACGCCCCATTCGCCGTCATCCTCAGGGTAGTAGGCTACAGCGGCACTGTGGGCTACTTCTGGCTCTCCGATAACCAAACCGGGAACACGGTGCAGACCTACGATCGCTTTGACCCCAATGCCACTAAAAACCTCAACCCTTCCTGTCCCGGTAATACCTCAGGCTCCTGCTGGCTGGACGAATCCGCTACCCTCCCTTCTGACTTGAACGGGATAACCATCACGGCCAACTCTTTCTACCTGATGGTCATCGGCCGCATCACTGGCACTGTTTCGAGCCCCATTAACTATACCCTTAACTACACGATGTCAAATGGAGCCAATGGCACCCTTAATTTCACTTCTATTTTTTCTTCAGTCAGCGATTGTAAGGACTGGTACCTCAACTGGAATGATACCGATCCTGAATCAGGCGATCCAGCCTTAGGCGCTGATTACGTGGAGCTTTACGATAACGCTGGCCAATCTTTCACTACGGCACCTGTGGACGGGAGCGGCTACTTTGAAATGCTCTTACCCGATAACGCCAGTGGTTACTGGTCGGCTGAAGCTCGCTGCGAGGCCGGATGCCCTGTAAGAGCTTGGTTTACCAATATTTCCTCCACTATTGGCACCTGCAATGAGCTCATCAACAGTGGGACAGGGGGGCCAACGCGGGTTACTTTGAAGGGGCTTGAGGCTTCAGCGGGCCAGAGGCCTGTGTTAGCTGTGGCCGCTATAGTCCTCCTGGCCTTGGGCATAGGCTTTGCCTTCCGCTCAGGCCGGAAAAGCTCTTGAGCCGGCAAAGGAGGTGCACCATGCGTTACGAACCACCCGATATAATCTACGAAGGTGAGCTTGAGGTCCAAGCCGGAAGCCCAATTGAGCTCCCTCCCTTCCCCTGGGATTGGTAAATTGGGAGAACTGCGGAAGCTCGTCGGCCTGCTGAGGTGGCGGGTTGGGTTTCTTTTGGGCTGGACAGGGGCGATGTTGGCCCTCATGGTCTGGGGCGTTTCGGCATCGCCTCCACCTCCGCCTCCTGACCCCTTCTTTGTCCCTTCGGAGCCTGGCCCGCTGCCTTTGGCCGCGGCTTCCTTCCACCCCCTCAGCCTGGGGGAACCTCATCCCCCTCGCTTGCTCCCTTGCCCTGCTTGGCGCATAACCGTAACAGCCGATGGCCTCTACCGCATCCCGTACCAGGCCCTGGCCGATGCTGGAGTGCTCACCGATAAGCTTCCCGCCCTCCATCTCCTCTGGCGGGGACAGGAAGTGGCAATGGAAGTGGAAGACGGCGGGGATGGTTCTCTGGGCCCCGGCGATGCCCTCCTCTTCTATGGCCAGAAATTCCACGGCTCCGTCCAGGACGAAAAGTACACCGACGAGAACGTCTACTGGCTGGTAGTGGATGGCACGAGATTGGGTTCCCGGATGGGAACTCGCTCCGTTTCACCGGATGCTCCGGCCCCGCCTCTGGACTGGTACACGGCCACCGACCGCTTTGAGCAAAACCTCATCTACTGGGCCCGCTGGTCAACAAACCCCCGCACCGAAGACACCTGGTTCTGGGAATTCGTCACCGCCGGTTCCCCCCTAACCCGCACCTATCCCCTCACCTTGACTGCTGTGGTCACGGGGGAATACATGGCAACCCTTAAAGTGGAACTGGCCGGCCGCAGCGAGAAATTCCACCGCATCGGCTTCGCCCTCAACAGCACTTCCATTGGCGAGACCACCGAATGGGGCAAGGTTGGCTGGACGGCAATCCTTACGTTTCCTTCTGCTTTGCTCCGGGAGGGACAAAACCTTCTGGCAATGCAGGTTTTTACCGATGGCGGCCCCCAGCAGCTTTACCTCAACTGGGTGGAGGTAACTTACCGGCGCCGGCCCGAGGCCAGCGGGGACGTCCTTTCCATGACCTCGCCAATCTCCGGCCCTGTCCTGATTACCACCACCGGCTTCACCACCTCCGCCGTGCGGCTGTACGACATCACAGACCCCCTCAACCCTGTCCGCCTCACCGGTGCATCCGTCTTTTCTTCCGCTGGCTCCTGGGCTGTGGCTTTCCGGGACGAAGCCCCTGCGGGCACGGCCTACCTTTTGGTGGGCGAAAGTGCGGTAAGGACGGCTCCCGCCCTCACCCGCTACTGCCCGCCGGATGGGCTGCTTTCTTCCCCCGGGGCCGACGAAATCATCATTGCACCTTCCGCCTTCATCACTGCTGTCCGTCCTCTGGCGGAGCACCGTCGGGCCCAGGGACTGCGGGTGGAACTGGTGCCGGTGGAGGACCTCTACAACCTCTTCAACGACGGCATCTTCCACCCTGAGGCCATCCGCTCCTTCGTGGCTTATGCCTACGAAAACTGGCCCGGTCCGCCGCCCTCCTTCCTGCTCCTGGTAGGGGACGGCCACTTCAACTTCAAGGGCTACAATCCAGGCACCTATGGGTCCCCTACACCCGTTTGGATTCCTCCTTACCTCCAGTTTGCCGACCCCTGGCAGGGGGAAGTCCCGGTGGATAGCCTCTACGGGGACGTGGACGGCGATGGCTTCCCGGAGCTGGCGGTGGGGCGGATTCCTGCCGGTTCGGTGGAGGAAGCGAAGGGAGCGGTGGTGAAAATCCTGGCCTACGAAAGCCAGAGCCTTCTCCCGGCCGAATGGCGGCAGCGCGCCGTCCTCTCTGCTGACAACGTCCCCGATTCCGCCGGAGACTTTCTGGGCATCGCCCACGCACTGGCCGGAGAACTGCCCGCCAGTATGCTCACCCGCACCGTTTACCTCAACGATTACTGCGGCCCGCCGGTTAGCCCGCCTCAACCCTGCCCATCGGCGACCCTCGCTTTGACCACTACTTGGAGCGAAGGGGCGTCGCTTCTCACCTACGTAGGCCATGCGGCGGTGAACCGCTGGGCCCACGAGCCCCTTGTGCGCAATACGGAACTGGCCAGTTTAACCGGCACCGTAGGGCTTCCTTTCCTCATCTCCCTGGACTGCTGGGATGGCTACTGGATGTTCCCGCCCCAATACCCCAGTTTTCCGGACACCCGCTCCATCGGCGAGTGGACCACCACGGTGCTGACTGACCGGGGGGCGATTGCCGCCTTCGGGCCTGCCGGGCTGGGTTCGGTGGATGAAGAGTATCTCATGGCCCGAGCGGTGTATCGGGCCATGTTCCAGGGAGGGAAATTCCAGTTAGGTCCCCTGACCCAGGTTGGCCGGGAGGTTGTGTCCTATTCTCACCTTGCCCGCACCTACACCCTCCTGGGCGACCCGGCCCTCTGGCTTCCCTGGTGGAAGGAAATTTCCATCTCGCCCACTTTAGTCACCTTGACCCCAGGCGCTACCATCACCTTATCCGAGGTTTTCAGCGTTACCGGCACCACCCTTTTCGGGCAAGCCTTCCCAGTCACTCCCAAATGGACAGTAGGGGCTGGGGCATTGAACGGGTGGGGGGTCTACACTGCACCCAGCAGCCTGGCCAATGTCCCGATTACTGCCCATCTCGGCCCATTCTCGGCAGGGGCCGCAATTAGGGTTAGCTTCAACGTTTACCTACCCCTTGTGCTGCGCAACTTCCATTGAGGTGGAGCGGTGGAAAAGGCATGGGTTGAAGTCCTTGGAGGAAGCTGGGAAGGCCTGCTGCGCCTCAAAGTCAAAGGCGGCAGCATGTTCCCAACCCTTTTGCCCGGAGATTCAATCCTTGTGAAACCGGCAAGGTTGGAGGAACTTCGCCCCGGAGATGTAATCCTTCTCCGGACTAACAATGGCCTACTCCTGCACCGCTTCCGCGGCCTGTCAGCCGATGGCAAACTCCTAACCCAAGGCGATGCTATCCCTAACCCCGACCCTCCTTGGCCCCCTGAAGCTCTCATGGGCAAAGCCGTTTGGCTGGTGCGAAATGGCCGGATTAAACCCATTCCTTACCGGCCCCTTGTCCTGACCTTTTGGAGAGGGCTTCGCTTGGCTCGTTTCTTACTGCGCTTAATCCTGACCCTGGCTCTCCTGGCCTTGCCGGCCTATGCGGCTGTAACCCTTGTCTCCTTCACCGCAACGGTGGAAGGTCAAGCGGTTGTTCTGCGTTGGGAAACGGCCAGCGAAGTGAACATGTTGGGCTTCTACATCTTGCGTTCAACTTCGGAAGGCGGAGGCTACTCCCGCATTTCGGACCTCATCCCGGCCGTAGGGGAAATTGTCGGCGCTTCCTACCAATTTACAGATGCGAATGTTGAGCCTGGCCAGACCTACTTTTACCAACTGGAAGCCATGGAGACAGATGGGTCCAGCGAATTCCATGGCCCCGTTTCGGTCTATGTCCCCCTCCCCACTACCCCAACTCCCACTTTGACCCCCACTTTCACCCCAACTCCAACCCCAACCCCTACCTTTACCCCATCCCCTACTTCCACCCCAACCCCTACTCCTTCCCCAACCTTTACCCCAAGTCCGACCCCCTCTCTCACGCCGACTCCGACTCCATCTCCCACTTTTACTCCAAGGCCGACTTTCACCCCAAGCCCAACCTCGCCGCCTACTTTTGAATTGCCCAAAGCCCCATCCCCCACTCCTTCTGCTATCGTGACTTCACCTCCGCCGGTTACTCCCACCCTAACGCCAACTCCTCCTAAATCGCCGACGGCCGCCTTAGCCTTGAGGCCAATCAAATTTACCCCAACTCGGCCTCAGGCTGAACCAGGCCAGGAGAAGGCTCCGATTCAATCCTGGCCTGTGTGGGGCATCCTTGCCCTCGGAGGAGCCGTAAGCCTCGGCTTAATCTACTGGGGAATAATTTGGCTCAAGCAATCCCGAAAATGAGGCTGAAGCGGTGGGCAATCATCCTGGCTTTGGCTCTGCTCCTTTCCAATTGTTCTGCGCCTCCTCCGGAATCGGAACCAGGAGCTTGGTTTGTGGAGGTAGAAAGAGAAGGGGGATACTGGCTTGGGCCGGAAGTATTGTCAAAGCTGGGCTTTGACCCGCTGAGGGATTCCTTCCCCCCACTTACCCTTACCTTCGCAAACCATCAGATACCGATTTTGCCCCAGAAGACGCCTTCAGGCTGGGGCTTTTTCTTTTTCGCCCCTCACCAGCCCAGCCGCTATTCCGGCCGGACTGCATTTCGCCTGGAGAAAGGCCGCACTCCTTCAATTATCACTTGCCCAAAGGAAGAGAGCCTTCCCTTGGAGGCGAATCCTTCTCAAAGCGCCCTCGCCTTCCTCCACCTTGAAGAAGACAATCGCTACCTTCCCCAAGCCGAGGCCGAAATCCCCTGGCTCTGGGCTCCCCTCTATGCCCCCGGCTCCCTGACCTTCACCATCACCCTGACCGAACCTGTCTCTGGGCCGGTCACGGTTACCTTACGCATCTGGAGCCATTCCTCTTTCCCTCCAGCCCCCGACCACCTTCTGCGCCTTTGGTGGGATAATCGCCTTGTCGGAGAATGGGAGTGGGATGGGATGGGGATGAAAGAGTTTGAGGCAGGGTGGAAAGAGGAGGAAACCAGCACCAATCATACCCTCGTCCTGGAAAACCTCCTCCCGGAAAAGGTAGAGGCTTCGGTTATCTGGCTTGATTCCCTGGAGATTGCCTGGCAGCGCAAAGCTGAAGTTGACGGAAGCGAGTGGGAAGCCTTGGTGCAGGCTTTGAAGGTTGAAAAGGTCCCGCCTGGTGCTTATGCTTTTGACATAACCGAGCCACTCCACCCTCAAGGCTGCCCCATCCCACCCGATGGCCTCATACCCACCTATCCCGGACACCGCTACTGGATAGGAATCCCTCAAAGGGCACCTGCCCCTGAAGGAGTGCGGCCGGCGAAATCCCTTCACCGGGAAGAATTCTCAGGCGTTGAATACCTGGCCATTGCCCCGCCCGATTTCCATAGCGCCCTTCTACCCCTGCTGGACTACCGCCGAAAGGAGGGGCTAAAGGTTGGCTTGGCCGACCCCCAGGCCATCTACGATTCCTTTGGCGATGGAAGGCCGTCTCCAGAGGCCATCCGAAAATTTGTGATGGGCCTTCCTTCTCTGCGCTATTTGCTTCTCGTGGGGGATGCCTCTTCCGAGCCTGGAGGGTATGACGGCGGGGCTTTGCGCGTCGTAACTCCCTTCACCCGCACCTCGGTCCTTGGCGAAACCCCCGCCGATATCCTCTTGGGGATAGGGCCATCGGGGGAGATGAAAGTCGCTGTAGGTCGCTTCCCGGCTTCTTCCTCAGAAAGCCTTGCCCTGATGGTAAATAAAACCCTGCGCTGGGAGAGGGAGCAAAATAGGCCAACAGTTCTGCTGCTTTGGGATGATGAGCCTGAATTCCAAACCGCAGCGGAAGAAGTATCCCGCCTACTTGAACCCTCCGGCTTACCTATCCGGCTGGCTGAGACCCGGACTCAAGCTTTGGAGGCTCTCGGTGGCGGACCAGTTTGGCTTAACTACTTCGGCCATGGGAGTTTGACTGGATTCGGGGATGAGCGTATACTTGAGGCGAAGGATAGCTCAAAGTGGCGTGAGCCGGCTCTGGTGGTTGCTTGGTCCTGTCTTGCAGCCCATTTCATCCATCCGGCCCAGGAATCAATGGCTGAAGCCTGGCTTCGTTCGCCTGGTGGTGCGGTAGCTTTCATCGGCCCTGTGGGGGAAACGCCCTTAGCGGCGCAGATGCCTTTTGCTTTGGCCTTTTACAGAGCAATCTTGCAAGGAAAGCGCCTTGGGGATGCTTGGCTTGAGGCTTTAAAGTCCGGCAATTCCCAGGACGTAGCCTTCGGTTACGTCCTGCTTGGTGACCCCGCTCTAAGGGTAGCGAAATGATAGATTTGCGGTCGGTTTTCAGTGGGGCCTTATGGATTCTGGGGCTGGCGGTGATTTTAGCCGCTCTGAGCTGGGGGAATTGGGAAGCGAAAGTCTCCCGCTCCCGCTTGCGTGAGGCTTTAGCCCGCCCTCACCTCCAATGCGCAATCGGAGCAGGCTTTGCCCTTTTCTGTGCTGGCCTGGCCTTGGCAGCTAACCGCTGGTGGGAAAGGATGATTTGGGTAGTGCTCGGAGCTTTCTGGCTATTTCGGATGGCTTGGGCTCTTAAGCAAAAGGGGTAAATTCCATGCAATTGGAAAAGGCTAAGCCCTTCTTCCGTTGGCTTGCAGGCCTAACAGTAGCTGGCCTCTCAATCTGGTTGCTCATCAAGGATTTGGACTGGTTCAGCGTATTTAAAGCTTTAGCTGAAGCCGATTACCGCTGGGTTGTGGTGGGGGTAGCAGCCATAGTGGCCACTTTCTTCACCCGCGCCTTCCGTTGGAAGGCCCTCCTCTGGAATTCCCACTTGCCTCTTCGCTCCGCCATCACGGCTATCCTGGTTGGGCAGGTAGTAAATTTGGCTATTCCAATGCGCAGCGGTGACGTTCTGCGTGCTCTCTGGATTTCCCCGGAAGGCGAGCTTAGCGCTGCCGAAGCATTGGGGAGCATTGCTATAGAGAAAATATGGGACCTTTTGGCCCTCTTGGTCTGCGGTTTAGCCATACTAATCCTCATGCCTATCCCTGATTGGTTTGCCCGTTCTACTTGGACTACGGCCTTGATCTTTCCGGTTCTTATAGCGGTTATTTGGTGTGCCCTCCGCTGGCAAAATGTCCTTTTCCGATGGATTAGCCGGATTTTGGCTTTGGTCCCCATCGGTTGGGATAAAGCTTTGCTTTCCTTTCTAAGCAGACTGACTAACGGCCTGGAGGCGATTCGCCGGCCGGAAACCTACTTAAAAGTCCTCCTGTGGACGGGGTTCACCTGGCTTTCAGGCGGAGTGGCTAATTGGGCAGTTCTGGAGGCTTTTGGGATTCCATCTCTGAAGGCTGCCCTTTTCCTCCTCGCCACCTTGATGGCGGGAGGGACTGTGCCTGTTCCCGGTAGGTTGGGAATTTTTGAAGGCATATGCGTAATATCCCTTGCCCTTTTCGGAGTCCCTCGCGACTTGGCCTTGGCCGTAGGCCTGGTGCTCCACTTGGTAGTTATGGCCCCACCTCTTGTAGCTGCCGGGATTTTGGGTTTCTGGCCCCAATGGAGGAAAAGTAATGTCAGGACTTAAATGCTCAATTGTAATCCCTGCCTATCAAGCGGCCTCGGAAATAGAAGCTTGCGTTCGTGCCTTGAATTACCAAACAATTCCAAGGAGCTGGTACGAAGTAATTGTCGTGGATGATGGCTCAACAGATGGGACAGCAGCTTCGGCCGAAAGAGCTGGTGCGGATTTGGTGCTAAGGATTCCGCACGGAGGGCCGGCAGCCGCTCGCAATGCTGGCTTGAAAGCGGCTAAGGGGGAAATAGTGCTTTTCACTGATGCCGATTGCGAGCCATCTGAGGAATGGGTGGAGAGGATGCTGGCCCCCTTCACCGACCCCGAAGTCTCCGGCGCCAAAGGAGCCTACCGCACTCGTCAGCGAGCCCTTATCGCTCGCTTAGTGCAATTAGAATACGAATTCCGCTATGAACGGATGGCCCGCCTCCCGCGGATAGATTTTATTGACACTTATTCCGCCGCTTACCGGCGTGCTGTCTTACTAAAAGCTGGAGGGTTTGACCCCTCTTTCCCAATCCCTTCGGCTGAAGATGTGGACTTATCCTTTCGGTTAGCCAGAGCTGGCCATAAATTAGTTTTCGTTCCCGATGCCTGGGTTTGGCACAATCATCCGGACAATTTGAGGGCTTACCTGATGCGGAAGGCTCGCTACGGCTTTTGGCGGGCCCTCCTTTACCTGCGCCACCCCGATAAAATCCAAGGGGATGCCCATACTGACCCAGGCCTCAAGCTTCAGTTTGCCCTTATGGGGTTAGCCATCCTTAACTTCCCTTGTGCTTTGCTTTGGTGGCCATTAGCTTTAGCGGAAGCGGGGATTATGCTGGGATTTCTTCTTACCACGCTGCCCTTTGCACGCTGGGCTTGGAAACGGGACCGCATGGTTGCAATTGCGTGGCCTTGGGTAACTGCAATCCGCGTGCTCATTCAAGGGGCAGGTTTAGCTTTTGGCTTGCTTTACCACAGCTCTTTAGCGCCCCTAAAGGCCAAAATGGCGGGTGTAAAAATTTGGGATATAATTAAGTCAAGGAGGTGATGATGGTGGTAAGGCGATTGGAAATCCCTGTGGTTTTACGGCGAGCCTGGGGTGATGAGGCCGCGGATGCTTTTGCCGTTTGGCTTACAAGTGTGCTGGAGGAGAGGGCGATTTCGCGGGATGAATACCGCCAAATCCTCTCCCGCTTGGACATCCTTGAACACGACATGGCTGACCTCAAGGTCGAGATAAGCGAACTGCGCAGGGAGATGAACGAGCGGTTTGACCGCATGAACGAGCGCTTTGACCAGATGTACCACCAGATGGTGGTGCAGACCCGCTGGTTCATAGGCGCACTTGTAGTCATTGGGACAGTGATTAGCGCCCTTTTGGCCATAGCTCAATTTGTCCGGTGAGCGAGGAGGTGGGTGATGGTGGTAAGGCGATTGGAAATCCCTGTGGTCTTGCGGCGAGCCTGGGGTGATGAGGCCGCGGATGCTTTTGCTGTTTGGCTTACGAGTGTGCTGGAGGAGAGGGCAATTTCGCGGGATGAATACCGCCAAATCCTCTCCCGCTTGGACATCCTTGAGCATGACATGGCCGACCTTAAGGCTGATGTCCAGGAATTGCGGAGGGAGATAAGCGAACTGCGCAAGGAAATGAACGAGCGGTTTGACCGGATGTACCATCAGATGGTGGTGCAGACCCGCTGGTTCATAGGCGCACTTGTAGTCATTGGGACTGTAATCAGCACCCTTTTGGCCATAGGCCAATTTGTCCGGTAGATTTGTTTTCGCTTTACTTACCGCTTTCCTTTTGCTCATCATTTACCTTTCCACCATGCCCCCTTCTCTCACCTGGGCCCATTGGGGAGCCGATGGAGGTGATTTGGCTGTGGCCGTAGTGCGCGGAAGGCTTCCTCATCCCCCAGGCTTCCCCGCTTACCTCTTGCTGGGGAAGCTTTTCATCCAAATCCCTTGGGGGGAGCCCGCCTGGAGGCTTAACCTAATGTCGGCCGTGATGGGTGCCGGGGCAGCAGCGATATGCGCTTTGGCTTGGCAGGGGGAAATGGTTTTCCTGGCAGGCCTCTCTTTAGGCTTGGCCCCACTCTTTTGGTCCCAGGCCATAATCACTGAAGTGTACGTTCCCGCTGCTTTCTTCTCCTCCCTTCTCCTCCTCTTAATCCAGCTTAAGGCTCCGGCTTGGCTTTTGGGAGCCATCTGGGGCCTCGGGGTTGGGTTCCATCCTTCCCTAATCCTTCTGGCTCCGGTGACAAGTTCGGCCATTTCCCAGCGTAAAGGAGCTATTCAGGCGATTATCTCCTTCCTTGTGGTTAGCGGGATGCTTTATGGCCCCTCCCTCTTAACCCAAGGAGCCACTCTTAGCCCTTGGGCTGACCTTTCCACTTTCTTAGGCTGGTGGGGTTACGTAAGCGCTCGCCTCTACCATGGCTACCTCTTCTCCCTTCCCCTAACTTTTTGGCCGAAACGCCTCTTGGCTTGGGTGGCGTTAGTATCCCGCCAGTTCACCCCTTTAGGTGCCATCTTGGCCATCTGGGGTTTTCTGAGCCTTTGGCGCCAATCCCGCCCCTTGGCTTTGGCTACAGCATCAGCTTTTGGCGCCTTTAGCCTTCTGGCCATCGGTTACAATACCCCCGACTCATCCGTTTACTTAGTCCCGGCTTTGCCCCTGGCAACTTTCTGGCTGAGCTTAGGCCTTTCGGAGCTCAGCCCCAAAATGGGGAAATGGCGATGGTTGCTCGCAGCCATACCTCTTATCCAAGCCATCCTCTTTTGGGGAAGCATTTCCCTTAGCAATGACCTTACAGCGATGGAATGGGCCGAAAGCGTGCTGAATGGAGCACCCCCCAACGCTATTCTCCTAACCTCTACCGACCAGCATACCTTTACCCTTTGGTACGCCCAGGAAGTGCTGGGAAAAAGGCCCGATTTGACCGTGATAGACAGGGATTTGTGGTGGCATGAACCTTATCGTAAAATTGTCTTGAAAGAATTGGGCTTGGCAGAAAGCGGGCTGGACATTGAGGAAACCTTGGCCAGAACAGGCAGACCAATATTGGAGGTAAAATGAGCTGGGTCAAACGCCTTGGCTTGCTTTTGACCTTTATAGGCCTACTTGTGGTAGTTGTTTGGGGCTTGAAATTCGGCCTCTTAGTGCGAGAGGTTTACATAAACCTTAGAACCTTGCAGGCCTTAGCCCAAAGCCCTGACCTGAGCCGGCTGGGTGAAGCATGTAGGGCGGTGGGACTTCTGTCCCAGGATTTAGAGGCGGTAGAGCGAGAGGGGGGTATCCTCTTACGTTTAGCTTCGCTTGGGTGGTGGCTCCCGAAAGTCGGAGACGAGTTGAAAGCTTTGCCTTTGCTCTTTCAAATCGCCAAAGGGCTTAGCGAAGCAGGTGCCGAAGTCTGTCGCCCCCTCCAGGGAGTGGAAAACCCTATTTCCTTCTTGACATCACCCGATGCCGATCGGGGGAAAGCCTTGGCTTTGGTCCAGAAAGCTCGGGAACTTTGGCCACAGCTCCCCCCTTCTTTCCGCACAAAGTTTGTTATGGTAGAAAAAACCCTTCCTTTGGCGGAAACAGGCCTTGGCCTTCTGAAGCTTGCCCCTGAACTGCTGGGAGCCAAAGGCCAGCGCACGTACCTAATCTTAGCTCAGAACGAGGACGAAATCCGCCCAACCGGCGGGTTCATAACAGGGGTTGGGGAGGTAAGGGTTGAAAGAGGGGAAATAACCTCTCTGGTCTTCCGAGACAGCTATGCCGTGGACGACTTTTCCCTCCCTTACCCTGACCCGCCTGAACCGCTGCGCCGCTACATGGGCATTGACCTCTGGGTCTTCAGGGACAGCAATTGGTCCCCCGATTTCCCCACCTCGGCCCGGAGAGCTATCTCCCTTTACCGCCCCGGTTATCGGGTGGAAATTGATGGCGTAATAGCCGTGGACCAGGAAGCTGTCCGCAGGATTGTAGAAGTATTGGGCCCTTTGAAGGTAGAAGGCGAAGAGGAACCGATAACCGGCAAAAATCTAATTTCCTACATGCGTGAGGCCTGGGCTCCCGAGGAGGGGAAGATAACAAAAGAATGGTGGGTAAAACGTAAAACCTTCATGGCCTCCTTAGCGCAGGCTGTCTTTCAAAAATTGAAAGCCGGCGATTTAAACTGGCTAAAGCTTGGCCGCACCCTCCTTGCCCTCCTTGAAGAAAAGCACATCCTCATCTACCTGCAAGACCCCGAAGTTGCATCATTCCTATCTCTCCGAGGCTGGGATGGCTCCTTAAGGCCTTCTCAGAAGGATTTCCTGATGGTAGTAGACGCTAACGTTGGCTATAACAAGGTTAACGCTCGCGTCAAGCAATCCATAACCTATGAAGTAGACCTCGCGCTCTCCCCTCCTCAAGCCACTTTAACCCTCATCTACACCCACACTGCCCCTGCCGGCTACCCATGCCGACCCGAAGTCCGCTATGACCCGGTCTACGAGAAGATGATGGAACGTTGTTACTGGGACTACATAAGGGTCTACACCCCTTCCGGCAGCAGGCTTCTGGACGCTACTCGTATCCCCATTCCTGCTGAGTCCCTTTGGCATCGGAAAAGTGAGCCTGGCAATGTAACATCGTACCAAGCGGAGGAGGGTCATTGGACCGTGCTTGCTGTATTGGGCCTAATTCCCCCTTCCCAGACGCAGACCCGTTCTTTTAGCTACGTCCTCCCCCCTCGAGTCCTCACATGGGATGGGGAGAAAGGCCTTTACCACTTAAGGGTTCAAAAGCAACCCGGAACTTTAGGCCACCCATTGACCATCAAAATCCATTTACCTTCGGGCTCTGAGCTCTTGGAAGTCACCCCCGAACCTTCAGCTGTGGAAGGGGAGACGGTGCTTTTCAACATGGCCTTAAAGGAAGACAGGGAAATTTCTCTCAGTTTTAGGAGGCAAAAATGAAGGAAAAGGCCCTTTGGATTTTAATTGGTATTTTGATAACAGCCCTTGCCTTTCTTCCTGCGATTTGGGCTGCTCCCAGCCAAAGTCCGGAGCGCCAAACCGTTCCCACCCGCACCTTCACCCCTACCCCTGCTCCAGCTACAAGTACCCCAACTCCTGCTCCTCCACCCCCAGCCTTTACCCCAACTCCAACCCCTGCTCTGGTTTCCCCAACTCCTTCTCCCACCATAAGCGCCGCTTTTACCCCTCGCCCCACTCCAACTTCAACCTTCACCCCTTCCCCGACCTTGACTCCTACCCCAACTTACACTCCACTTCTTTCCCCCACTCCAACTCAAACCCTTCCCCCTACTTCCACCCCTTTCCTTACCCCTAAGCCTGAGCTAACCCCTGTTCTAACTCCGCCGCGGGCTGGGATTTCACCTATCTTGATAGTAGGCTTGGGGCTTATAATCCTGGGCATAATCCTTGTGATAATATGGAGGGTTCGTGCTTAAGCGGCACCTACTTCTGGGGCTTGGGGTAATCCTTATCCTGGCAGGCTTTGCCCTCCTTATCCTAAACCAGCCTCATACCCCCAAACCGGTCAGGCAATTTCCTGAGCCTTTAATCCCTACTGCAAGGCCTCCCGCAAAAACCATTACCTACGCTCCTACCTTAACCCCTACCCCAACCTCCACTCCCTTTTCCTCCACCGAACAGCCTCCGTCACTGACTCCGACCCTTGCTCCGATTTCCACCCCGACTTCTTCTCCTTTTACGAAAATTTCCATCTTATGGGATGGCCGACCCCGGTGGGGGGTGGGAGTTGCCATCGGACCGATATCAAGGTATAATATAAAACCGCTTAGGCTGGGGTGGTATCTGGATTGGAGGGCAAGGCCCGACCCACCAAGGCCTGAAGGAATTGAATACGTTCAGATGGTTAGGCTCAGGGGTGGGAAACTCACCCCTGGGCTGGAGGAAATATCCCAAATAGCCCAATCCAACCCTGGCTCTCTATGGCTCATAGGCAATGAGCCTGACGTAAAATGGCAGGACAATGTAAGTCCTGCTTCATATGCTGAACTTTATCACCAAGCTTACCAAACCATAAAATCAGCTGACCCTACGGCCAAAGTAGCCATAGGTGGGGTCTCCCAGCCGACCCCCTTGCGGTTGAAGTACCTGGAATTAATCCTGCAAGCTTACAGGGAGCGATTTGGGGAAGAGATACCGGTAGATATTTGGAACATCCACAACTTCATCTTGCGGGAAGAGAGGGGGTCCTGGGGAGTAGATATCCCTCCGGGGATTGAGGAAGACCGGGGGGAACTGTATGAAGTTGATGATAGTGGCAACATAGAAGCATTTCGCCGCCACATCGTAAACTTCAGGCGGTGGATGGCGGAGCATGGTTTCCAAAAGCACCCCCTTATAGTATCCGAATATGGAATCCCCATGCCTGAGGACTATGGTTTCCCTCCGGAGCGGGTGGTGGCCTTCCTGCGGGGCACCTTTGAGTTCTTTCTGACCGCCACGGACCCGGCGCTGGGCAACCCGGCGGACGGCTACCGGCTGGTCCAGCGCTGGTGCTGGTACAGTTTAGACGACACCACCTACCCCACCGGCCGCCTCTTTGACCCCCAGACCGGCGCGATGACAGCGGTGGGGGAAGGGTGGGCCAGTATGGTGTCGCAATTTGTCAGCCAGTGAAGAACGTGAGAACCCAACATTTTAGAATCATTGATGGGGTGTTATTGTTCGTTCTTGGGCTGGGGTTATATAGCTTAACTTTGGCTCCAACCGTGCTGTGGGGTGACGAAGGGTACTGGCAACTTCAGGCTGTGAAGTGTAACCTTCAAGCCAGCGCAGGTGGGCATCCTTTATGGGTACTTGTTGCTCACCTGTTTTCCCGGATTCCCATTGGGGATGTAGCAGGACGGGTGAACTTTGTATCGGCGTTATTTGGTGCTATAGCCCTTTTCTTAATGTTTTTGCTCCTCCAGGAACTGGGATTGCAGAGGGGACCGGCAATTGGAGCAACCCTGGCACTGATGGTCTCTCACACTTTCTGGAGTTACTCCGTTCGGGCCGAAGTCTATACCCTGACCCTTACCGTCATGGCGTTGCTGGCATGGCTGGGACTTCGGTGGTATCACACAGGGCGACGGCGTTACTTGACGGGAATAGGTTTCCTTTTAGGGTTGGGGCTGGCTATCCACTTAATGATTGTCCTATACATCCCTGGCTTACTATTCCTGCTATGGGCAAAGCGGAGCAGTTTAGACAGGAAATCTTTATTGCTTTTCGTTCTGGCCTGTGTATTAGGGGTAATCCCTCTGGTACTCCTGTTGATAAGAGATGCCCAAACTTACGGAATGAGTTGGACAGAACTCATAGAATGGGCACTTTTTAGTTTTGAAGGGTATAGCTTTAAGGATGCATTGTTGGACTTCTCATTGAAATATTTCCCCTCTGATTTGTTCCAATGGGTGGCTTTCCTTGCCCTTCAGTTTATAGGTCTGGCGTTAGTGGGTGGGATCGTGGGGTTGATCAAAGGTAGAGATATATTGGGCCGAGATGAAGCGATATATCTTATGTGTCTCTACACAGGCTCAGCGATTTTTGCCTTTCCTTACAGGGTTGGAGATCGGTATGTCTTTTACCTTCCCAGTTACTTGCCGTTCACTGCCTGGGTGGCTTGCGGTTTCCAATGGCTAAAGCAAAGGTGTCTTTGGCCAATCCTTGAGAAAAAACATTATTGGTGGGTGTGGCTTATCATCGGGGTATTATTGGTGAGTATACCGATAACAGTCTATCGGATTGGGCCTGAATTGGTGGAGCGTGGCATAACCTTTCGGGACACCCGGCATGTTCCAGGGCCTGGAGGAAAGTATTTCTTCTTGTTGCCTCCAAAGAACGGGTATTATGACCCACGCCAATACGCTGAAGCGGTTTTAGAAGCGCTCCCGGAAGGTGCAATTCTGCTGGCTGAGCCTGTATTAGTAAGTCCGCTCCGGTTTGTTCAAATAGTAGAAGGCAAAAGGCCAGATGTCACCATTCATTACTGCTGCTGGGATATTCAGCAAGTGCTCACGAGCGTGGGTGAGCGTCCCCTGGCAGTAGCTGATTTGGACCCGAGCATATATCCTGTCGCCTGGCTTCGTCAAAACTATGAGATAGTTTCTCAAGGGCCAGTTTATCTGCTGGTTCCCAAGTTGCCATAACAACAAGTAGGAGGAAACATGTTAAAGTCAACTATAGCAATGATTGGTGCTTTGCTCTTCGTCACAGGGGTAGTCTTGCTGTTGGCAACCCCAGGCCATTCTATGGAACATCCGGTTGAGGCGACCGTAAAATACAACGCAGAAAGCAGGCTATTTACTACAACGGAATTGACTCCTCAGGTATATCTGCCCATCGTTTTTAGAGATTATGGCCTCCGCAGTTCCCGCTTAGGCTACTGCGCAACCGATGGCCCAATTACCCGCTACCCGGACATTCGGCGCTTGGCTGCAGGATGGTATGTAGACTTTGGCACTCAGAGGAATCCACCCCGTCCGTTAGGTATGGAATATGTTCAGACTGTTCGCCTCCATCAGTTGACAACGTGCTGGCCTCAACGAACTCGCAATAGAACTGCTTGCCCTTACGTAACTCCATATACGTATACCCTTACCTCCCCCAGCACTCGTGAAGAGATTATATCCATAGCCCGGGCCAATCCAAGCTCTCTGTGGTTAATCGGGAACGAAATGGATCGATACGACTGGGAGGGAGGAGGTCAGGATGAAATGCTCCCAGAAGTGTATGCTGTGGCGTACCATGAGCTTTACCACCTCATCAAAGGCGCTGATCCCACCGCAAAGGTAGCGATTGGCGGGGTTATTCAAGCTACCCCGGCACGCCTCTGGTATTTGTCTAAAGTATGGGATACATATAAAAGCTGGTACGGCACAGATATGCCAGTGGATGTCTGGAATGTGCACAATTTTATCTTCAAAGAAAGGTGTGATGATTATGGCGCTGATGTGCCGCCGGGATACCCCTATTGCTATGGAACCATTTACAACGACAACGACCATGATAATCTTGACATCTTCAAGGCGCAGATCAGAGCGTTTCGTCAATGGATGAAGGACCGCGGTCAGCAAAATAAACCGCTGATAGTTTCAGAGTATGGGATCGTATATTACCACATTGATAGGCTGAACGACTGGAACACGGTAAAAACGTTTATGCTGGCTACATTTGATTATTTCATGAACGAAAAGGACTGCTCCCTCGGATACCCTGCCGATGAGTGTCGGCTGGTGCAGCGGTGGGCCTGGTACAGCCTGGATGATAGCCGTGGGATATATAACGATTACTCATATCTTTTCAATCAGACCACATTGCAAATCACCCCCTTGGGAGAGGCTTATGCGGACTATGCCCGAAACCACCTGGATACGCGTTAAGGGGATTCAAAAAGCGTTGATTTCGGTTGGGCTCACGCTGGTACTGTTGTCCCTTGCGGTAAAGGCAATGGCCAGGCCAGCGATGAGTTTGCCGTATTTTACAAGGCCTGGGGAAGGAACGGGCCTCATTGCAGTGGCGCCTGCTGGGGTCAGCTGGTTGGAACCTAAGGGGCTGAATATTGTGGATTTAGTGGGGTTTGTGCCCGAGGAGTATCTGAGGGGTGCGATTGTCTACTATAGCCCCGGCTATGGAATTATCCGTTACCAATCCGGCGTTCGTCTCGGTGATACAGTCACTATAACTGCTACAGTATATCCTCGTTACATTAAGGATGTTAACACCGGGTGGTATGGAAGCCTGCTGGGTTGTCTGGGGCAGCCTGCGCGGTTTGACCAGTGGGGCTCCATCACCCCTCCTGCCATGATGACTTTATACAATGGCGCTACAAACATCACAGGAGAGGTGGGAGGGTACGAGTATGTACCGGCTGCTTACTCTCTTCCGGTGGGAAACGCCGCCTCTTTTGACCGATATGCTAAAATCAGAGTTGAACCAGTCCAACTTTCTGGAGGTGCATTGGAGATTCCAGCCAATATGGGTTGCATGATGTGGATTCACTGGAAGAATTATCGGGAGTTGACGGCTGTTTATGTGATACAGACCCGCCCTGTGGTTTCTGTCACATTGATGGGGACAGAGGTATTTACCTTTCATTCCTATATCGGACCAGGTAATGCGGGGCTATTAAGCCCTTTAGTCTCCCAGTTAACCGCTAAATACAGTAATCGCCATGAAAAGTTTGATTTACATATTCCTGAAGGAGCAGATTACTTTTTCCTGAACTTTCCTCCTATGCCAGTGGATCCATACACCGAGTTCCCGGGTAACCCTTACGACAACGTGGATAGGCCTGTAGGAGGAACGTACCGGATAGATGGGGAAGGCGGTTTGTCAGTGGACCATGTCAACAGCATGGGCTTGCCATTATATGGGCATTGGGAAGACAGCGATCTTGCGCCAGGCGCGACTTACCTTCCCCACTACAAGCAACCCTATCGGCTGGCAGCGCCTGAGTATTTTGTGCCAGCAGGAGTGAATTATAACCCCTGTATGGTGTATGGAGGTTGTCCGGATTGGCTTCTGGAACAAATTTACAACACTGAGATGACCATGCGGATTGTATACCTGAAAGTGGAACGGATTAGCTGCAAGCTGAACCGAATTCCGCTCCGGATGGTAGGGACAGGATGGAGCCCGGGAACAAGTTCTGCTATCTTCCCCTCAGCCAGGAGTTCCTCTCTTTCCTATACTGAGAACTACTCCTACTTTGTCTTTCTGCCCTTAATCTTTCGGGATTTCTGCGCGGCTGTTCCTCCTGATAACTCTGAAGGTTGCCCTTGTGGATGGTTTACTGAAGATGGGAGAATGGTGGATTTCATCCCGCAACCATAACAATGGGGAATTTTCGTTATCTGGCTTACGAAAATTAACGTGGGGTATTTGTCAGGTCCACTAATTGAGATTGGATGAGGATTCTCCTTGAGCGCGGCGATAGAGTTTGACGGGGTTTCCAAAAAGTTTATCCTCCACCACGAACGCGCCCGTTCCTTTCAGGAACTGGCCGTGGGGCTCTTCCGGCGCAACAACCGCTCCCGCGAGGAGTTCTGGGCTTTGCGGGATGTGAGTTTCGCTGTAGAGCAGGGAGAGACCGTGGGCATCATCGGCCCCAACGGCGCCGGGAAAAGCACCTTGCTGAAACTGGCCGCGCGGGTGATAGAGCCAACCTCGGGCCGGATCGCGGTGCGCGGCCGCATCGGGGCGCTCCTGGAACTGGGCGCGGGCTTTCACCCCGACCTGACCGGTCGGGAGAACATCTACCTCAACGGCTCCATTCTGGGCCTGAGCCGGGCCGAGATCCGCCGCCGTCTGGACGACATCATCGGTTTCGCCGAACTGGAGCGGTTCATAGACGTCCCGGTGAAGCACTACTCCTCGGGGATGTTTGTGCGCCTGGGCTTCTCCGTGGCCGTTCATACCGACCCGGAGATTCTGCTGGTGGACGAGGTGCTGGCGGTGGGGGACCAGGCCTTCCAGCGCAAGTGCCTTCAGCGAATCCGTGAGATGCAGGAGGAAGGGGTCACTATTTTGTTTGTCTCCCATGCCTTGGATCAGATCCGGCGTCTGTGCCATCGCGTGCTCTGGCTTCAAGACGGGCATCTATCTGCAGAAGGTGATCCAGAAGAGGTGACTCGGGCCTATTTGGGCAATTCTCTTATCAGGAAGCAACTGCATATGTATCGTATGGGCACCGGAGAGGTAGAAATCACAGGTGCCAAGACCTTAGATGCCACTGGACAAGAATGTGCTGCGTTTTTAAGCGGCTCCAGGTTCATTGTCCGTATTGATTATCGTTGCCATCAACCCGTGGATCATCTTGCCTTCGGACTCAGCATTTATGCTGAAGATGGCACTTGGGTCACCAGTCCAAATTCAATCTTGCAGAGTGAGCAGATTAAAGTCAAGCAACAGGGCAGCGTCTACTACGTTGTAGACTCACTGCCCTTGAAGGCAGGCACTTACTATGTCACGGTCGCTGTGTTTGACGGATCTGCTGCTCCTCATTATTTACCCTATGATCATATCACCCATGCCTGCCAGTTTATTGTGGTGGAGAGGGAAAGGCCAATGCCACAGGATGGCCTGATAGAGTTTCCTCATCGCTGGTTGGATGAGCAAGGATGGGATAGATTGATGGGTACAAGTAGGGTCGTGCAATCCCTTTTGCCTTGAGAAACTTGAGGTGTGAAACCAATGGACACGCAAAGACTGCCTCTTCTACGGGAGCAGGATTTTCCTTCCTCGGTACCTGTAGTGGGGCCACTCATCCGGTTGGTTCGCCGTTTTTTATATTGGCTGACGGCCAAATGGGCCGTGTTATTCCTGATCCAACAGCAAAACCAAATCAACCAGATAATTGAAAACCGGCTTCGTGAGCAGGAATCAATACTAATTGATTTGGATCGGGATTTGGCCTTACTGGCCCGTACAGTTGCTGAAATTGAAATCCGACAGCGTTATCTGGAGAAAATGCTGGAAAAAATTCAAGCCGCTGATCAGACTCAGCAGGATGCCTAATAGTATGTCTATGATTGAGAGATTGAGGATCGCTTGCATTAGTCCGCTCAATCCCCTCCAGAGTGGCATTTCTGATTACACCGAAACTCTCTTACCGTTTTTGCACGAGTTTTTTGATTTGACTTTATACAGTGACTGCGGTGTTCCCACTAATCCGCTAATTGCTGAGCAGTTCCCTGTCTATCCTGTCTCGGATTTATTCAAACATTATTCACAATATGATTTGCGGTTGTACCAGATTGGCAATAGCCCCCATCACCGAAATGCCTTCACAGTGCTCAGGACATTGCCGGGGGTTGTTGTCCTGCATGAACCGTTCCTTCATCACGGTCTTTACTATAGTTCACCGTTACATTACCGCCGTGAGTTGTTCTATGAGTTGGGAATACCTGATTGGGCACGTCTCAAATACATGGAACAGGCTCTGATGAATGATGACCGTCAGGCGCTGATGGATATCCCAATGATCGGCAGAATTGTGGATTCCAGCCTGGGCATTCTGGTACACTCTCAAACGGCGCGTCGGATCGTAGAGACACGCCGTGCCAAATCTGCATTTTGCCGGCCCCGCCTTCCCCAAATTATGGTGGTTGCACAGCCTATGTCTGTGCCGGATTCCGACGAGATGCCTGAATGTCGTGCCAGGTTTGGGTTACCCCAAGATGCTCTTATTTTTGGAATGGCAGGGTTTATTCATCCGGTCAAAGAACCTTATCTGGTGCTTCAGGCCTTTGCGCACCTTCAGGCGGATTTCCCTCAGGCTATGTTCTTATTCGCTGGAGAGATTTTGCAGGAAACGGGTGATCTCCTTACGTTTGCCAGGGATTTGGGACTGGGCGACAAAGTGATAATCCTGGGACGAGTAGAGCCCCTGGAGCGCCTGCATCAGGCTATAAGTGCCTGTGATGTGATCCTCAATTTGCGTCGGGCCACCATTGGAGAAACTTCAGCCATTGCCTTGCGTGCGATGGCTTTGGGAAAGCCCATCATCGTACGGAATATAGGTTGGTTTGGCGAACTACCGGATGAAACCTGTGTAAAGATAGGGCCTGAAGATGGCGTTGAGGAGTTGGCTGCTGTAATGAGGGCTTTGGCGATTTCTCCGGAGATGCGACTCCGCTTGGGACAGGAGGCCCGACGTTACGTTGAGCGCGAATGCGATCCCCGCCGGGTTGCCCGCCAGTACGCCGAGTTCCTCTGGGATGTTTATTTATCCATTGGTCAATCACGGGTTTGAGATGGTGACAGTTATTCTGCTCCTCTCTGTCTGCATCTGGACAGGGTATGGAGTGTCTCGCCTGATAGGACCCCTGCGTGCAAAGGTGGATCCTTTGGGCGGCCTTTTTGCCTTCGCTTTGACCGGTATTCTCCTTACCGGTTGGGTCGCTCTGGTGATGGCCGAGGCGGGATGCTTCTCAGCGAGCGTCCTTCTTATTGGCAATATTGTAGTTGGCCTCGTGGGATGTTTGATTGGGCAACGCAGGAAAGCACATTGGGAATGGGAAAGTCTGTGGTGGGGCGAACCTGTTCTGATTGGTCTGTTGATGCTGACGATGGGCTTACTCTATTTCCGCCCTCACGAGTTCATTTTCGGAGGGGCTGATGCGGGTGTGTACGTGAACCTGGGGGCTAATATCGCCCGTACCGGGAAATGGCTGATCCATATCCCGGAACTGGCGGCGCTTCCTCGGGAAGCGTATCCGATGTTCTTCCGCGAACATCCTCCATATTTCATCCCCCGGTACAACTATCTCCCTGGATTCTACGTCCCCGATAGCGGCGCCCAGACGGTCATCCCGCAATTTTACCCCCTGCATCCGGTCTGGCTGGCCATCGCTCACGGCATCGGAGGGATATGGGCCAACCTGTATATGACGCCCCTGTGGGGTATGCTGGGGGTGCTGGCTTTTTACTTCGCTGTCCGGGAGGCTTTTGATCGCCGTCTGGCTGCTGTGGCAGCAACTTTGCTCGCTTTGACGCCGACCCAGGTCTGGTTTGCTCGCTATCCGACATCGGAAGTGTTGACCCAGTTCCTGTTGTTCGGAGGCCTCTGGGCTTTCGCCCGTTACGAGCGCGATGGCGAAAGGTGGGCCGCGGTTCTGGCTGGTGTTGCCCTGGGGGAGGTGATGCTGGCCCGGATTGATACGTATTTCCTGGTAGGTGTACTACCCGCCTACGCAGCGTACTTACGGTTACGGCGCCAGTTGAACCGACGGTTCTGGTGGTTTGCAGGGCCAATGCTGGTACTTATGCTCCACTCGTTCCTGCATGCCAGGTTCCAGGGATGGCCTTATTTTTATAACGTCTATCTGGCTGGCCACACAATCACGCCTGCACGGCTATCTCTGCTGGCAGGCGGATTGGTTATTCTGGGAGTGATTTTTCCCCTTGCGGACCGGGTGGTCACACGCCCCAAGGGTTGGGTACGCCTGACCCGTATCTGGCGGGTCGGGCTGTATATAGTTGCCGTTAAGCTGGTGTTCCTGGCGGCTTACGCCTATGTCCTTCGCCCGCTCCAGGCGGATCCTACCCGCGCCTCTCCCTACTGGTATGGTGGGAATACCATTCCGGATGTGGAGCCTTACAATATGGTGCGGTTGGGCTGGTATCTCTCCCGTCCTGGCCTGGCGCTGGGCGTATTGGGGATAGCAGCCATTGTGGGCTGGAAGGTCAACAGGCGTAACTGGATGATCATAGGGCTTGGCATCTTCTTTTCCATCCTGTTTTTGTACAGGACCTTCAACAACCCCCACCACGTGTATGTGATGCGCCGATACGTCCCGGCGGTGATTCCCACCTTCGCTCTGGGGATCGCCTACGCCGCGTTGGTGCCAGCGAACCGGCGACGCATCGGGGAGGTGGCATCAGCGGGATTGGTGGTGGCGCTGGCTGGCCTGATGGTGTATAAAGGACAGGTGATGATCCCTCAGGTAGACTATCGGGGCGCGGTGGAGCAATTCCGTCGCTTTGCAGAGTTGGTCCCCCAGGATGCCATTGTGCTCTTCAATGACGACGAACCGGTTGGCGCGGCCGGGGTTTTTGGAACGCCGTTGGCCTTCCTGGAAGGGCGCACAGTGCTGGACTTGCGGGAGGATCACCTGGACCTGGGTCTTCTGGACGTTCTGGTAGAGGGCTGGCAGGCCGCCGGGCGACCGGTAGTCGTTGTGGAGGGCTCGTCTCCTGTCGGCGGTCTGTGTGGGCGATGGGAGTGCCGGCCTTTAGGCCATTTCCAGTTTGACCTGCGGGTTCTGGAGCATTCTTACGACCACTGGCCTACGCAAGTGGTGGAGTATAAGCCGAAACTGGAAGCCTATCTTGTGGTGCAAATGCATGAATAAGCCATTGGAGGAAACCACCTGTGGAGAGCAAGGTAGAAATCCCCAGCAATCTGATAGAGATCCACGACCCCGAGATTGACCCTGCTCGCATCTTGGAAGAAATCCGGGAGCGAATTCGGCGTCGCCGGGAAGAGTTGGGATACCCCCAGCGGATTTTCCCTGCATTTGGGGCTGCTGCTTATCCAGGAGAACCAGAAGGAGAGGATTACGACATTGATCTCTATTTTCATCTACGTCGTGCCAATGAGAATTATCACCAAATTGACGTGGCACCGCTTATTGTGCCTTCTCCTCGTTCCTCTATCCCGATTCTGGGCCCTCTCTGGGACCGCATCCGGCGTGAAGCCCATAATCTTGTCCTATTCTATGTTAATAGATTGGCCCAGAGGCAAGTCACAGTCAATCGGCACCTGGTAAGTACACTGAACCGGATGGCGGTTCAAATTCAGGAACAACAGCGTCGCATCAAAGCCCTGGAAGAAGAATTGCGTAGAATCAAGGAGGGTGGTTGATGCGGATTGCGATTGTCGTCCCCCGATACGGGGAGCAGGTTTTGGGGGGAGCAGAGTCTCAGGCCCGGGGTTTCGCCGAGGCAGCAGTCCGGAGGGGATGGGAAGTCGAGGTCTGGACGACCTGCGCGCGCAGCCACTACACCTGGGAGAACATCTACCCAGCCGGTGTGAAAAAGGAGAAGGGCGTCATTGTCCGTCGGTTCCCCATAGAGTTGTGGAAACGAGAGCGCTGGGCGGAACTAGAGATCCGGTTGGCACAGAAGGGATGGTTATCTCCCGCAGAAGCCTACGATTGGTTGGACAGCGCTCCTCATAGCCCCGCATTATATGCTTATATTAAGCGCAATAGCGCAAATTATGATGCGATCATAGCTTTGCCTTATCTTGTGCCTCTTATTCACTACGCAGCCTGGTCTGCTGAAAATCACGTAATCCTCTGGCCCCTTCTTCATGATGAGCCTTATGCATATTTAGAGCCTGTTCGTTTGCTACTGGAGAGCGTATGGGGAGTGATGTTTGTTTCCCCTGAAGAAGCCGAGTTAGCACTTCATCATCTCCGGATTAACCCTTTAAGACATGCGCTTCTTGGTGAAGGAGTTCACTTGACCTCTGAGGTTAATATTGAGCCGCAAACTAAACTGTCCAACGATTATGTTCTCTACGCAGGTCGGTTAGAAGAGGGTAAAAATATCCTTATTTTATACCAATATATGCAGCGTTACATTGAAGAGAAGAGTGCGCTGCGTCTGGTGGTGATAGGCGAGGGGCCGATCAAGCCGCCGAGGCATCCAGCTTTTGTATACCTGGGCTTTGTGTCTGAAAGGAAGAAGGCTGCCCTTTACAGAGGAGCCCTGGCCCTCTGTCAGCCCTCATTGCGAGAGAGCTTCTCCATAACAATTATGGAAGCCTGGCTGGCAGGTCGACCGGTGCTGGTCCATGAAGACTGCCCGGTTACGAAAGGGCATGTCCAACGTAGCAAGGGAGGATTGTGGTTTCGGACCTACGAGGATTTTGCGGGGGCTCTGGATTGGCTTCAGGCCCATCCAGAACTGGCTGCTCGGATGGGCGAGAATGGAAGGCGCTATGTGTTATGCAATTACACCTGGGATGTGATCCTGGACCGCTTTGAGAAAATCCTGCAGGACTGGAAAGGGACATGAGAGATCAACGGACGCTCCACCAGTTTATCATCGGTGCGACCCCCGGGGATGCCATTACAGACCAGGCTTTTGTGATCCAGCGCTGGCTTCGGGAAGCCGGTTTTCAATCGGAGATTTACGCGGAGAGCATCCATCCTTCCCTTCTTAGAAAAGTAAAGCCCTATCGGGATTATCGCCCTGCTCGACCCGGTGAACTGGTGATTCTGCATCACAGCATCGGCTCTGACCTGGTTGACCACCTGCTTGCTCAGAACGTGCATTTTCTGATCGTCTATCACAACGTAACGCCCCCTTGTTTTTTTCAGCCTTTTGACCCATCGTTGACCAGACAGGTAAGCAGAGGAAGAGAACAACTCCAGTCTTTGAGGAAGCGCACAGTATTGGCCTTAGGAGTTTCTTCTTTCAACGAGACTGAATTGCGCCACGCCGGGTATGCCCATACCGGCGTTTTGCCCATTGTTTTGGATCCCGCCCAATACGATCTGGAGCCTAATTCGGATCTGCTGGCCCGTTATCAGGGCGGTGGTGTGAAACTTTTATTCGTAGGGCGCCTGGTCCCCAACAAGCGACAGGAGGATTTGATCAAGCTGCTCTGGTATTACCGGCGCATTGACCCAGAAGCCCGGCTGTTCCTGGTGGGTCCACCCTGGGTACCCTCCTACGCGGAATGGTTGCAGGAATTAGCGGAGATGCTGGGCCTTGCAGATGCTGTGGTGTTTGCCGGCCATGTCTCTCAGCAGGATTTGGTTGCCTATTACCGCCTGGCGGACATTTATGTTTCTATGAGCGAGCATGAAGGATTCGGAAAACCGTTGATAGAAAGCATGTATTTTGGCATCCCAGTGTTGGCCTATGCGGCGGCAGGGGTTCCGGAAACGATGGGAGGAGCGGGTGTGCTGTTTCGGGAGAAAGACTACGAGGCATTAGCTGAACTAGTAGATATAATTGTAAAAGATGAGACCCTTAGGAATCGAATTGTCGCCCGAGAGCGGGAACGGGTGAAAGAGTTCCTCGAGCCTTCGGTACGACAGAAGTGGGAGGAATATCTTAACCTTGCTATAGAATGCCATAAAAGATAGAACCTATGAGCACAGACTTTTCCACATAATTGCACGCTGATTTAATGTATATACGAATGCATCGCAAAACTGAGTGCTGGAAATCCTTTTTAGGGAAGCTTTTGGAGAATTCTTTGTTATTCTATATGCTAAGCAAATGCACCGTTTACATCTTCTTTGCGCCTTGACCTGTGTTCGGCGAAATGAGGATCCTTAACATCATTCAGTGCTACTGGCCAGCCAGAGGAGGAGCAGAGATTCTTCTCCAAGAAATTTCGGCTCGTTTGGTCGCCGACGGTCATCAGGTCACGGTGGCCACCACCGATGCGCTGGATTTTGAACTCTTCTGGGATCCTTCTCGCCGCCGCATCCCGGAGCCGGAGGGCTGGCGCGATGGGGTGCGGATTCTCCGCTTCCCAGTCCGACATTTTCCTTTCTCTCAAAAGAGCTATCGGGCGTGGCGAAGGTTGCTCTGGATTCTATCCCACCTGCGTCCCGTCCCCGTTGGTCTGCTTCAGTGGCTTTCTCGCTACACTCCCTGGGTTCCTGACCTCTGGCGCTGGCTGGAGCAGACGGATGAGCCCTTTGACCTGGTGGCCGGGATGACGATTTGCTTTGAACCGCTGATGGAAGCAGGGCTGCGCTTCGCCCGTCGGCGGGGGATTCCTTTTGTTGCTTATCCATTGACCCACCTGGGGGCCGGACCTCGTCCCGGTGCCGATGCCCTTAGCCGCTTCTACACGATGCGGCATCAGGTCGCGCTGGTCCGGGCCAGCGATGCGGTGGTGGCCCAGACCCCCACGGAGCGAGCGTTCTACATCCAGCAGGGAGTTCCCCCGGAGCGGATCCTCGTAGCGGGGCCGGGGGTGAACCCGGAAGAGGTCGTGGGCGGGGATGGGACGCGCTTCCGTGACCGGCACGGTATCCGAGGAACACTGGTTGCTTCTATCTCAAACCTCTCGTATGACAAAGGGGCTTTTCACCTTGTAGAGGCTGTCCGGCGTCTTCGCCGGCAGGGCAACGAGGTGAGTCTGGCTCTAGCGGGAACTCCTCTTCAGCTTTTCCGCCGATACTGGGAGCGGCTTCCCCTGGAGGCCCGTCAAGGCATCTATGTACTGGGACCCGTCAGTGATGAGGAAAAGCGGGATTTGCTGGACGCCTGCGACATTTTCGCGATGCCTTCTCGTTCCGATTCCTTCGGCATCGTATACCTGGAGGCCTGGTTGTACCGAAAGCCAGTTATCGGGGCCAGGACCTGGGGCGTCACCGATGTGATTCAGCATGGGGAGGATGGTTTTCTGGTTCCTTTTGGGGATGTGGACGCGCTGGCCGAGGCCATCGCCACGCTTGCCAATCGGCCCGATCTGCGGGAGGCAATGGGTCAGCGAGGAGAGCAGAAAGTGTATGCACTGCATACGTGGGATCGCAAATATCCTCTGATCCGTGACCTCTACCTGCACCTGTTGGGAAATCCGTGATGCGTATCCTCCACATCGTCCATCAGTATCCACCGGACAAAGTAGGGGGCGCCGAACTCTACACCCAGGCGGTATCCCGGGCCCTGGCTTGCCGGGGTCATCCCGTAGCCGTCTTCTACCGGCGGGATGCCTCAGGTCAGGGCTTGCAGCACCGGATGGAGGATAGGGTTAGCGTCTATGCGGTCTGGGACGGAGAGGCCGGGCTGGTCCGGCGGTTCCTCTACACTTTCCGCAATCCATGGATTCACCGGGCGCTGATCCGGGCGGTGGACGAATTTCACCCCGACGTGGTCCATATCCAGCACCTGATGGGTCTCCCTGTTTCGTTGATAGATGCTATCCGGCAGCGCTCTATCCCTTTCATTGTTACTCTACACGATTACTGGTGGCTCTGCCCCAATGCTCAACTGCTAACCAACTACAGCGGCGAGGTCTGCGAAGGACCCCAGTACTGGAACTGCGCCCGCTGTATGGTGGCCCGGGCTGGATTTTCCAGGCTGCGGCCCGTCATTCCCTTCCTGGCTGGTCTATCGGCCAGGCGCAACCGCTTGCTCCGCACTGTGCTGGAGGAAGCCTCTGTCCTGATCGCCCCCACCGAATTTGTGCGTCGCTGGCATGTGACCCATGGCGTGCCCGAGGAGAAAATCATTGTATTGCCTCATGGATTGGAGAAGCCTGTTCTTTCTGCTACACTATCGCGCCCTGTTGATGGCGCAATTCGCTTAGCTTACATCGGCGGCCTTTCCTGGCAGAAAGGGGTACACGTGCTGGTGGAGGCCTTCTCCGGGGTGCAGGGAGAAGCGGAACTCTGGGTCGCCGGGGACGAGTCCTTTGACCCCGCCTATGTCTCCCGCTTAAAAGCACTGGCCACGCCCAACGTTCGTTTTCTGGGCCGCTTGGACAGAAAGGGGGTTTGGGAAACCCTCACCCAAGTGGATGTGGTAGTTGTCCCTTCCCTCTGGTACGAGGCTTATTCCTTCCTTATTTCGGAAGCCTTCGCAGCTGGCCTGCCGGTGCTGGCTTCCCGCCTGGGGGCCCTGGCTGACCGGGTCCGCGACGGTGTGGATGGCCTGCTCCTGCCCCCGGGCGACGTCGCGGCCTGGCGTGCGGCAATACAGCGCCTGCTGGATGAGCCCGACCTGCTGGCCCACCTGCGCGCTGGTGTCCGGCCGCCGATGACGATGGAAGAACATGTGGGCCGGTTGGAAGAGCTTTATTCTAATTCTAAGTGCAATGGGTAATTTGGCCAAGGACTATCTTTAAACGAGCGAGCTTTGTTTTTAGCTTACTTTCGTTTCTCGCTATGCTGTCTGAAAGAAAAGCGGCCTGATTTATTTTGTTTTACGTTTTATTGCTGTAATTGAGGGGGTTAGGTACTATAACTGCGCTGGACACTCTTAGTTAAGAGATTTGTCTGGATGCTACTTTAAACCAGAGGGTGTAGGGTTTATGCGGATTGCTCTGGTGGTTCACAAATTTCCTCCAAACAGCTTTGGTGGCACAGAGGTTTATACTTATAACTTGGCGCGAGCCCTATCGCAGCGTCACAACGTATTTGTCTTTTATAGGGATGATGGCGACGGTGATCTCTTCCGTGAAGAGTGGAAACAGCGGGAAGGGTTCACCGCCTGGCGCGTCGGGCGCGCTTTTCATGCGAGCCAGGCTAACCCTGCTGCGCTTTTCCTGGACACATTTCTTAATCCGGATATAGAGCGATCCTATAGAAATTTCCTGACCAGCGTGAAGCCAGATGTGGTACACTTTCAGCATGTTATGTCTCTCTCTTACCGACTGATTGCCCAAACAAAAAAGCAAGGATTACCCTGTTTGGTAACATTGCATGATTACTGGTTTATATGTGCGAATTCACAACTGGTTTGGCCAGATGGCCAGATTTGTAAAGCGAAGAACTGGGGGCTAAACTGCGTTCGGTGTGCTTCAGTACGTGTTGGTAAATCCTGGGCAAAATTTGCCGGGCCGATCATTGCTCCCGTTTTCAGGATGCGTGATCAACTTGTGCGAAGGGCTCTCCTAAAAGCAGACCTGCTGATTTCTCCTTCGCAGTTTTTAATAAACCGTTATGTTAAAGAAGGTTTCCCGGAGAAGCGATTTGTTTTGCTGGAAAATGGAATTGATGTAAGCAAAATACGTTCTGAGGTTTGGCAACCTTCACCTGATGGGCGGCTGCGAGTCACCTACCTGGGAGCGCTTGCCTGGCATAAAGGGGTTCATATCATCGTAGAGGCTTTTAGGGACATACCACCCGAGCGCGCGGTACTGCGGATTTTCGGAGACCCTAACATCTTTCCTGAATATATGGAACGCCTTCGCCAGATGGCAAATCGGACCAATACCTTTTTTGAAGGACTTATACCCAATGACCAAATTGGGCGTGTACTGGCAAATACAGATATAATCGTCGTACCTTCTTTATGGTATGAGAATTCTCCGGTAGTTATTCAAGAAGCGCGGGCGATGGGAATACCTATTATTGCATCGGCACACGGTGCTCTTTGCGAAAAAGTTCGTGATGGCATAGATGGCTTGCTTGTGCCTCCGGGTGATGTTGCCGCCTGGCGTGCGGCAATACAGCGCCTGCTGGATGAGCCTGACCTGCTCTCCCGCCTGCGCGCTGGGGTCCGGCCGCCGATGACGATGGAGGAGCACGTCGGCCGGCTGGAGGAGATTTATTCTAAAGTGGTTGGTTCTAAGACCAATAGGTGAGCAAACCGATGGCTTTCTTTAAGCGAACGCTGCTCTTGGTTTGCTTGGCCTTGGGACTTCTTTTGGGCTTGTGGCTCCTAACGTCGGCCACGGGGGCAGAGGAGCGCTTTTTCACCGCCTATCAAAATGCGCCAACCAGAAGGGTGGTGATCAACGAGGTCGCATGGGCCGGCACCCAATGTAGCGCTAACGATGAGTGGATTGAGCTTTACAATAATACCAGCGAGACTATTGACCTCACCGGTTGGGTCCTCAAAGCCGTTGACGGCTCCCCAATCATTACCCTGCAGGGCACAATACCCCCTTTCGGGTTTTTCTTGCTTGAGCGTAGTGACGATAACACAGTGGCAGACATACCCGCAGACCTATTCTTTACAGGTTCTCTCTCTAATGGCGGCGAGATTTTGGAGCTTCGGGATGCCACGGGGACGCTCGTGGATACGGCTAATGCCGATGGTGGGCCATGGCCTGCCGGGCAAGCCTCTCCCAAATGGCGCTCCATGGAGCGCATCAACCCCGCCGGCCCCGATACGGATGATAACTGGGGGACGAATAATGGCTTCATCCGCAACGGGATTGATTGCGGGAATAATCCCATCACCGGCACGCCTAAAGCCCTTAACTCCGTGAGCTATCCCGACCTTGCGGTCTCTAAGAGAGGGCCCGAACAGGTTGTGGCCGGGGAATTGCTCACTTATACCATCACTATCACCAACGGAGGGATTACAGGGGTAAGCAATGCCTTGGTCACCGATACCCTGCCCGAGGGCGTTGCCTTCTTATCCCAGCAAAGCCCTTTCACCTTTACCCAGCCCTCTTCAAACATCCTCGTCTGGGAGACAGGGCCGATCCCCGGGCTGAGCGGCCCTTACTTCATAACCCTGACCGTGCAGAGCCCCGCTTCAGGGTGCGTAACCAATGAGGTGAGAATCGCTACCTCCATCTCCGAGACGAATTACTTGAACAACGTTGGAACCATGGCCACCTGCATAATCCCGCTTATGGCCCAGCTTAAGGTAGACCTCAGCGGCCCGGAGAAGGTGTTACCAGGAAGCTCCTTTCCGTATACCGTCACCCTCAGCAACCAGGGGTTGCTTGGAGCCGAAGGCCTTGTAATCACGGCCAAGCTTCCTTCAGCCCTGGAATTCCTGACCCACACGGCCCCCTATTCCCTCAGTGAACCATCCCCCAACCTGCTGGTCTGGGAGGCGAATTCCCTTGGGGCAGGCGAGGTCGTTTCTTGGACCATTGAGGTGAAAGGGGACGAGAGGGCTTGCGGGAACGCTGCGCTGACGGTCACCGTTAGCTCCTTTTCCCCCGAGCCTGACCTCAGCGATAACACGGCGCATTCCGAGACCTATTTCATTCCCAAGATATTGCTTGATGCGCTTCTCTACGATGGCTATCAAACGGGCGATGCCGATGAGGCCTTCAGGCTGTGGAATTGGTCGGCTTGCGAGGTTGACCTCGGCAATTGGTGCGTGACCGATGGGGAGGGTAAGGTCTGTTTCCCAGCGGGGGCAAGGCTTGCTCCAGGGAAGGCAATCTGGTGCGCCAAGGATGCCCTCGCCTTCCAGGAAAGCTTTGGCTTCCTGCCCGATTGGGAATACGGGGCCGATTCCTCGCCTCAAACGCCACAGATGAGCGGTAGTAGCCCGGCCTTCAGCAACAGCGGCGATGAGGCCTTCGTCCTCCCCCCAGGAGGAACAATCACGGACTCCGTAGACACCCTGGTCTACGAGGGTGGGAATGCCAATTCCCCTGGCTGGCAAGGTGAACCTGTTCAGCCCTATGGAGTTTCCGGGGGCTTAGGGCTTGTGGGTCAAGTTCTCCTCAGGAAGCGCGACGAGCGCACTGGCTCCCCACTCCAGGACACGAACTCCCGCGCCGATTGGATTCAAGATCCGGATGACCCCCACCGAGGGCGGAGGGTCTTCTATCCCGGCTGGAACCTGGAGGGCTTTATCGCTCCAACTGGGGTGACGGAAACAGCCAGCTTAACTGTGGCCATCGGCCCTGACCACCTCTATGAGACCTTCAGCGGCCTGCTGCTTTCGGCGGAACGCTCGCTGGAAATCGCCACTTATTCCCTTGAGCACATCTCCCTTACTTTGGCCATAGCCGAGAAGGCCTCGGCCGGGGTTTCGGTGACCTTCTTGCTGGAAGGGGAGCCTGTAGGTGGGCTATCGCGGGAGGGGAAGTGGGCGGCCAAGGTCATTTCCGATGCCGGAGGAAAAGTCTATTTCATGGTCGGAAGCCAACGCCGCTACCGGTTCCAGCACGCCAAGTATGCGATTATTGACGGGCATTTGGCTCTGCTGGGCTCGGAAAACCTTTCCCCAAACGGAATGCCCTCCGACCCAAAAGGCGATGGCACCGTTGGACACCGCGGGGTCTACATCGCTACCGATGCCCCCAGCGTGGTGGAAAAGCTGAGGAGCCTCTTCTGGGCCGATGCCAACCCTTCCCGGCCCGATGTGGCCGATTGCTCCTCAAGGCCGGACCTGTGCTCCCCTCCACCCATTTACCAGGTCTACCTCCCGCTGGTCATGAGAGAGTGCTCCGGAGAAGGCTGCGGAGGGAGCGAATGGCCGGCTTATCGGGTGAAGTTTCCGTCGCCTTTGGGACTTGAAGGCTCCTTCTACTTTGAGCTGACCACCGCCCCGGAAAATTCCCTGAGCCAAGAAGGAGGCCTCTTCAAGGTTCTATCCCAGGCGGGCAAAGGCGACCTGGTTTTATCCCAGCAGCTTTACGAGTACCTTCAGTGGGGGGATGGCCAGAACCTGCGCCTTGAGGCGATGGTGGAAGCTGCCCGGCGAGGCGCTTCGGTCAGAATCTTGCTTGATGATTTCTATTACCACGACCAAAACTCGCAGGTTGTGGATTACCTCAACAAGCTGGCCAGGGGGGAAAGGCTTGACCTTGAGGCCAGGCTTGCCAGCCCCATGGGCATGGGAGTCCACAACAAGATGGTGCTTGCCCGCATCGGAGGTCAACACTATATCTGGATTGGCAGCATAAACGGCAGCGAGGTCTCCTTCAAGGTCAACAGGGAAGTAGGGCTCCTGATCCGGAGCAAGGAGGCTTTTGATTACCTCGCCTCGCTCTTCTGGACCGACTGGGCCGCACCTTACGGGGTGTTCAAGGTTTACGTGCCCCTAACATTCAACAACTTCCGCTACCCATCGGACCTACTTATAAGCGAGGTCCTCTACGATGCCCCTGGCGATGACGAGGGCAAGGAATGGGTGGAGATATACAATCCTACTTCCAGAGCCATAAGCTTGGGGGATTACAAGCTCGGGGATGCCCAGGAGCGAGGGGTCTGGGAAGGGATGTACCGCTTCCCCGCCGGCTCAACAATCGGCCCAGGCGAGGTCAAGGTGATTGCTTGGAGTGCCTCAGGCTTCTATGGACTTTACGGCCGCTGGCCCGATTTTGAGCTTGTGGACACCAATCCCAACGTGCCCGACATGGTGCCCTACACCTCGTGGAGCTCAGGCCCTTGGGAGCTCAGGAACCTGGGCGATGAGGTTGTGCTCTTAGGTCCTGGGGATAACCCGGTGGATGTAGTGGTGTATGGAGATAAAAGCTTCCCAGGTGTAAAGGCTCATCCTGGGGTCTCAAAAGCCGGGGCTTCCCTGGAGCGATACCCTCCCAATTCCGATACTGACGATTGTGCTCGCGATTTCCGGGTGGCATTGACCCCAACACCCGGCTCCTTGCCCGAGCGATGAACGAGGAGGATGCTTATGCTCAAACGAGCCTTTCTCTTGGCAGCATTAGTCCCGCTAATAATAGCCTCCTGCCGAGGCGCTCCTGTTTCCCCTTCGCCTTCTCCAACTTCAACCTTTACCCCAACCCCTCTTCCTACCTCAACCTTCACGCCGACCCCCCTGCCCACGCCTTCTCCGACCCCTACTCTTCCCCCTACACCGACCCCTTCCCCTACTCCTGAGCCTTTTGAGCCGTTTAAGAACATCAGCCCTGAAGGTCAGGAAGTTACCCTTTGGCACCCTTACACCCAGCTCCACGAAAGGACCCTCTTGGAGATGGTGGATGAGTTCAACAGGACCAACCCTTGGGGCATAAAGGTAAAGGCTTGGTACGCCGGCTCCTACTCCGAAATCAGGCGCAAGGTCTTGGCCGCCATAGCTTCCGGCACCCCTCCCGACATGGCTTTCTCCTACCAGAACGTCGTTGCGGAATACGCCAAGGCCGATGCCGTTGTCCCCTTGGACGATTACCTCCAGAGTCCGAAATATGGCCTTAAGCCGGAGGAGCTTGACGATTACTTTGACCCCTTCTTGGAGGGGGATCGCTACCCAGACTTTGACCAGAAAATGCTGAGTTTCCCGCCTGGCCGCAGCCTTGAAGTGATGTATTACAATGCTGATGTCCTCCAGTCGCTGGGCTACAAGGGGCCGCCGGAGACCTGGAGCCAGTTCTATCAGATTTGCCGGATGCGCAAGGAGAAGGAAGGCAAACCTTGCTATGCCATTGCCCCAAGCGCTTCTACTTTCACATGGATGGTTTGGAGCTACAAAGGGGAAATACTCGGGCCAGAAGGGGGATTCCTCCCCGATAAAGAAGCTGCTCTTTCCGTCCTTCAATTCCTGGAAAAACTCATTGATGAAGGCCTCGCTTACAAAGTTGAGGAGCGCTACCAGGACCAAAAGGACTTTGCCGCCCAGAAGATAATCTTTGCCTTTGGCTCCACTGCGGGTATTCCGTATTACCAAGATGCCGTGAAGGACCCGAAGACCGGCAAGCCTCGCTTCAACTGGGCGATAGCTCTTCCTCCGGCCCAGACCCCCGGCCCTGTGGCGGACCTGTATGGCCCTTCAATCTGCATCTTCAAGACTACTCCGGAGAGGCAACTGGCCTCCTGGCTTTTCCTCAAATGGTTCACCCAACCCGACCAGAACGCTCGCTGGGCTGCAGCTACAGGCTACCTACCGGTCCGGGCTTCTGCTGCCAATTCACCCATTTTAAAAGCCAATCCTCTCCTTAAGAAAGCCATGGACTTTGTCCCCTATGCCCGAAGCGAGCCGGCGATTTACGGTTGGGAGGCGATAAGAGGCATCTTATACAACGTTATGAACGATGTAGCCTCTGGGAAGAAGGCTCCTGAGGACGCCATCGCCTGGGCCGAGAAAGAATTTGCCAAAATCCGGCTGAAACCGTAAATTATATGAGGTGAAGGAGAAGGGGATGGATCAGGCCGTGGGCGACCTGGAGCATGCCCGCAGTGACCGGGAGCGTGGATTTTACGAGTGGGCCTGCTTCTCGGCCCAACAAGCGGCAGAAAAAGCGGTCAAGGCGGTTTTCAGAAGACAGGGGTGGAAGATTGGGGCCATTCTATGCGTGAGGCTGACCGGCTGATTAGGTATGCGGAGGAGATTGTTGACTTCTGTGCGCGTCTTCTATCCGAGATTTGATCGGGCTGAATTGGTCCGGCGGCTAAAGGAGCGGATGGGTGCCCTGAACGAGCACCTCCCGCTATTGCGGGTTGTGCTCTTTGGCTCCTACGCTCGGGGCAATTATACGGTTGCCAGCGACGTGGACCTGCTGGTAGTGTATCAGGGTCCGGCCAGGGAAGACGCCTTCGCGGTGGTGAAAAAAGTGCTGAACATCCCTGGCCTGGAGCCTCACGTTTACTCGGAGGAAGAATACCGGCAAGCGGAACAACGCATTGCCCGGATGGTGGAGGGAGGAATTGACCTATACCCTGGCTAAGCTTAGCCGGTGGGGTCTTATGCTCTTCATATTGGGAACGCTGCTTCTCCTCACCGGCTGCTCCGATTTTGTAGACCGTGACCAAACAATCCTCGCGCCCGAACGGGCGGTCATCCTGGAGTCCGGCCACACCGTCGGCCAAACCTTCGTGGCCCGGCACGGTGGGCTTAATGGGGTGGAATTCTGGCTGGAAGTGCAACCGGGGAGCGCAGGCGTCCTCCGCCTCCACCTCCGACCTGAACCCCAATCCTCCACGGACTTAGCCCTGGCGGAGTTGCCGTTGAATGCCATAACGGTCCCGGGCTTCTATCGCTTCTCCTTCCCTGCGGACAACCGCTCGCACAGCGCGTACCGCTATGCCTTCCTGGAACTGGACGGCACGGGCACGGTGCGGCTGGGAGCCGCTCCAGGCGATGCCTACATAGACGGCGCCGCCTACCGTGACCACGAACCTCTGGATGCCCAGTTAGCCTTCCGGCTGACCTACAATCCATGGGGGATAAAGTCCTAATCGCCCTACTTGAAACTCACAAGAACTCTTGCTCTTCACTATGGGCAAATTGCCAAATGCATTTGAGAGATATTAAAGGGCAGAACTAAACGTCTGGCTGGTTTTAAGAAACTTAGTTTTTATTTTATTACCCACATGATAAAAGATTGCCGAGATGAGTTTGTTTAATTTGAAAATCGCAATGGTTACTTCAACATATCCTCGATACCAGGGTGATGGGGTAGGTTCATTTATTCATTCGCTGGCTTGTTCGCTATCCCGTCTTGGACATGAGGTGCAGGTATTCGCGCCTTTTGATCCAGCTGTAGATCCGACTTGGTGGCCGGGGGTAAGTGTTCAGCGCATAAAATATATTTGGCCTGATACTTGGTCTGTATTAGGGCATGCACGTTCTCTAAAAAATGACATGAGTTTAAAATGGCACGCTTTTCCGCTTGTGATTTTGTTCAGTTTGTTAACAATCAGACGGTTATATCCTCAGATAATACAAAGTAATTTTGATGTTGTTTATGCCTCTTGGCTTGTTCCTAGCGGATTTATTGGGGGTGTTGTTAGGCACTTGACAGGCGTTCCAATGGTTATCCATCTTCATGGTTCTGATGTTTTCGTCGTTGAGCGGTACAAGATTCTACATCCTTTTGCACGTTTTGTATTAAACACAGCAAATCATGTCATTGCTTGTAGCACCGATTTAGCTACTCGCGTTATCCGTTTCGGCCTCTCGGCCGAGCGTATTACCGTGATACCCTATGGAGTGGATGCTGAACGATATATGTTGGCCGATCAAGTTTTAAATCCCTTTGCGCAGCTATTTAAGGATAAATCTTGGAAAGTAGTCATGGGAATGGGGCGGTTAGTTCCCAAAAAGGGATTTGCGTATCTTTTGCGAGCTGCGCCAATTATATTGAGCCGTTTCCCAAACACTTTGTTTGTTATCGTGGGCGAAGGGGATTCACGCTCCCAACTTGAGGCTTTAGTTAAAGAGGAAGGGATTCAGAAAAATGTGCTCTTTGTTGGTCGTATTCCTTGGGACCAAACGCCGGCTTATTTGAAGATGGCCGATGTATTTGTCGTGCCTTCTATTAGGGATGAGGCCGGTAACGTGGATGGATTGCCAAATGTCTTGTTAGAGGCTATGGCTGCAGGTTGTGCGATTGTGGCAAGCCGAATAGGTGGCATACCTGATGTAATCCATGATGGTGAGAATGGATTGCTTGTGCCCCCTAAAGATGAAGTTGCTTTAGCAGAAGCAATTTGCTCTCTATTAAGTAATGAAAGGCTTCGTCGGCGGTTAGGGGAAGCTGCTCAGAAGACAACAATTACGCAATATAAATGGATGCAAATTGCAGAGCGGATAGAGGCGGTATTAAAAGCAAGCGTAGGGAGATTATAAAGCAGCAGTATAGATTTTCAACTTGTATGGCAGTAGGGCCCGCTTTTATATTGGCAAAGTTAGCGAATTCCAAGCCTGAAAATAAACTTTAAACTAAAAAGGTTTTGGCTCTTCCCTTCCAATGATCGGAGATTTGGGGTATACTATTCAAGGGGGAGGAAATCCGAAAAGGGGGTGGAGTAAGGGAGGTTTTTCTCCCACGTCGGGAAGATTGCCTGGAATACTTGAGGAAAAAGCGGTGGAAGGAAGGGGTGAAATGCCCCTATTGCAGTTCTTTGAAAATCTGGGTGGATGGTTAAAGTATGAATGTCGTGAGTGTGGGAGGTATTTTAACGACCTTACCGGGACGATTTTTGAGCGCCATCATTTCCCTATTGAGGAGATGTTTTACATTTTGAAGGAAATGGAGGCAAAGTCAACTCTCCAGATTTCTGAGGAATTGGGTCGGGATTATGATTCTGTTCTTCGTTTTGTTCATGAAGTTCACGAGATAGCTTCTAAGTATACCCGGAGGATTTCCTTGGAAGGAATGGTGGAAGTAGACGAGGTTTATGTTCACGCTGGGCAGAAGGGGAAGAAGCGGGATGTGGGCCGGAGGCGGGGGTTGAGGAAAAGGGGAAGGGGGACTTGGGGAAATGACAAGCCTCCTGTTCTGACAATTGTAAAAAAGGGGGTAGAGCCGTAAGTTTGGTTCTGTGTGATGGAGAATTTGAAGCGGGTAAAGGTGAAACTGAAGGAGTGGATTGGAGGTGAGGTTGTGCTGAACACCGATGAATACACGATTTATCAGGGGGTTGCGGAGGAGATTAAAGGGGTAAAAGGACACTGGGTAGTGAATCATAGTCAGGGTGAAGCTCATGTGAATGGATGTGATAACCGGAAT